>Ga0157377_10000092_pt1 | contig 65323 bp, 59 predicted proteins | sample M55metaG_FD_121116 | JGI IMG/M metagenome (GOLD analysis project Ga0157377, IMG submission 121116) | Miscanthus rhizosphere microbial communities from Kellogg Biological Station, Michigan, USA - M5-5 metaG | ecosystem: Host-associated > Plants > Roots > Rhizosphere > Soil | place: USA: Michigan... | reverse complement strand
CGGGGGCGCACTACGACTTCGAGGGCAACAAGGACGTGGGCAAGGGAAGCATCGAGATCATCGATTCGCAGCCGCCGCAGAAGGTGACGATGAAGCTGGACATGATCGAGCCCTTCGAAGGGCACAACATCGTGGAGTTCACGCTCGCGCCGCGTGGCGACACCACGGACGTGACCTGGGCCATGCACGGACCGGCGCCCTTCATGGCCAAGCTGATGGGCATCTTCCTCGACATGGACCGCATGATCGGCCGCGATTTCGAAGCCGGGCTTGCCAACCTCAAGGCCACCGCCGAGCGCGCCTGAACCGGCGCCACATACCACTCAAGGAGCACACCATGCACAAGATGATCTTCGTCAACCTGCCGGTCAAGAACGTGGCCCGCACCAAGACCTTCTTCTCAAGCCTCGGCTACACCTTCGACCCGCGCTTCAGCAACGACACCGCGCTCAGCATGAAGCTGGGCGAGAACCTCTTTGCCATGCTGCTGCACGAGGACTTCTTCAAGACATTCACCCAGAAACCGGTGGCCGACGCGGCCAAGGCCACCGAGGCGATCGTCTGCCTGTCGTGCGAAAGCCGCGAGGAGGTGGACGCACTCGTCGCGAAGGCCGTGGCCGCCGGCGCCACCACGCCGAACCCGAAGCAGGACCACGGCTTCATGTACGGCCACGGCTTCGAAGACCTGGACGGCCATGTCTGGGAGTTGATGTGGATGGACCCGAACGGGATGCCGCCGCACGCCTGAGGCGGACTGAGGCTATACGCAGCGCAGGCGATCAGCGCACGCAGGCCGTCCACGCCTGCACCGGTTCGGCACAGGGCTTGCATTAGCCCTCCGGTCCGGTGCCTGCATGGAGGTCTGTGCTGCGCATCGGGAGATCCTCATTCGCAAAGGAACCCGAGATGACCGTTCGCCGTCTCCTCGCCGCCCTGCGGCTTCTTGCAGCCGTGCCCTTGGTGCTGGCGGCCACGGCCCACGCGCAGAACGCGCTCGACGACGTGATGGCGAAGAAGACGATTGCCATCGCCATCCCCACCGACTTCCCGCCCTATGGCTTCGTGGGCACCGACCTCAAGCCGCAGGGCCTGGACATCGACATGGCCAACTACATCGCGGCCAAGCTCGGCGTGGCCGCGGAGCTCGTGCCCGTCACCAGCGCCAACCGCGTGCCCTACCTGCAGACCCGCAAGGCGCAGCTGGTCATCTCCACGCTGGGCAAGAACGCCGAGCGCGAGAAGGTCATCGACTTCACGAACGCCTACTCGCCGTTCTTCCAGGCGGTGTTCGGGCCCAAGGCGCTGGCGGTGAAGTCGCCCGCGGACCTGGCCGGCAAGACGGTGGGCGTGACGCGCGGGGCGATGGAAGACCTGGAGCTGGGCAAGATCGCGCCGTCGGGCGTGGAGGTGCGCCGCTTCGAGGACAACAACGCCACGGTCGCCGCCTACGTGTCGGGGCAGGTGCAGTTGCTCGCCACCGGCGCGTCGGTGGCCGGCACGGTGATGAACAAGAACCCGCAGCTCACGACGGAGTTCAAGCTCCTGCTCAAGGACTCGCCCAATTTCATCGGCGTGGCCAAGGGCGAGGACAAGCTGCGGCTCAAGGTGAACGAGATCATCGCGCAGGCCAAGGCCAGCGGCGATCTGGACAAGATGGCGATGAAGTGGCTGGGCCGCCCGGCCGGCGAGCTGCCCTGAGCGCAAGTGCTGAACAACGCTTGCCGACATGATCGCGCTTGATTTCGCGTCGGTGCTCGCCGAATGGCCGCTGCTTGCCAAGGGCGCGGCGATGACGGTGCTGCTCACGGCGGTGTCCTCCGTGCTTGGGTTGGGGTTAGGCATCGGCGGGGCCTGGGCGCGCTGGCAAGGCCCGCGCTGGTTGGCGCTGCCGGTCGGCGCCTACGTGGAGGCCATCCGCAACACGCCCTTCATCGTGCAGCTGTTCTTCCTGTTCTTCGGCCTGCCCAGTCTTGGTGTGAAGCTGTCGCCCGAACTGGCATCGGTGCTCGCGATGGTGATCAATCTTGGCGCATATGCCACCGAACTGGTGCGAGCCGGGCTCACTGGCACCCCAAGAGGGCAGATCGAGGCGGCGCAAAGCCTGGCGCTCACGCCACGGCAGGTGTTCCTGCGCGTGGTGCTGCCGCCGGCGCTCAAGCGGGTGTGGCCGTCGGTGGTGAGCCAGATCATCATCGTGATGCTCGGCTCCGCGGTGTGCGGGCAGATCTCCACGCAGGAGCTGTCGTATGCCTCCAACCTCATCCAGTCGCGCAACTTCCGCGCGTTCGAATCCTTCATCGTCGGCACGCTGATGTACCTCACGCTGTCGGTGGCCGTGCGCCACCTGCTGCACTGGGCCGGTCCGCGTCTGCTGTATGGGCGCTGAGGACGAGGCATGGTCGACTTCACTCTCTGGGACATCCTGCGCAACCTGGGACTTGCCGCGCGCTGGACGGTGCTGCTGTCGCTCATCGCCTTCGCGGGCGGCGGGCTGATCGGCATGGCCTTGCTGGTGGCGCGCGTGGCGAAGTGGCCCGGCGCTGAACGCGCGGTCGCAGGCTACGTGCAGCTCTTCCAGGGCACGCCCTTGCTGATGCAGCTCTTCCTCGCCTATTTCGGCCTGGGCTTGCTGGGCATTGACGTGTCGGCCTGGGTGGCGGCGGCGCTCGCGCTCACGCTGTACAGCAGCGCCTTCCTCACCGAGATCTGGCGCGGCTGCGTGGCCTCGGTGCCCAAGGGGCAGTGGGAAGCCTCGCAGGCGCTGGCGATGAGCCTGTGGGAGCAGTTGCGCCACGTCATCGGCCCGCAGGCCCTGCGTATCGCCATCCCGCCGACGGTGGGCTTTCTCGTGCAGGTGGTGAAGGGCACGGCGCTCGCATCCGTCATCGGCTTCATCGAGCTCACCAAGGCCGGCACGATGATCAGCAACGCCACCTTCCGGCCCTTCACCGTGTACGCCTGCGTGGCGTTGATGTACTTCGTGCTGTGCTTCCCGATCTCCGCCTGGAGCCGCACGCTGGAAAGGAAGATGCATGCCCATCGTTGACATCCGCGGCTTGCGCAAGCGCTTCGGCGCGAACGAGGTGCTCAAGGGCATCGACCTCGCGGTGGAAGCGGGCGAGGTCATCGCCATCATCGGCAAGAGCGGCTCGGGCAAGAGCACGCTGCTTCGCTGCATCAACGGCCTGGAGACCTTCGACGAAGGCAGCCTCACGGTGGATGGCCAGGCGCTGCTGCACGGCAACGCCGGCGCGATGCGCTCGCTGCGCCAGCACGTGGGCATGATCTTCCAGAGCTTCAACCTCTTCCCGCACCTGAGCGTGGGCCGCAACGTGATGCTCGCGCCCATGCAGGTCAAGAACCGCAGCGCGGACGAAGCCGCCAAGCAGGCGCGCAAGCTGCTCGAACGCGTGGGCCTGGCCGACAAGTTCGATGCACGGCCGGATCAGCTCTCAGGCGGCCAGCAGCAGCGGGTGGCCATCGCCCGGGCGCTCGCGATGGAGCCGGCCGTGCTGCTGTGCGACGAGATCACCTCCGCGCTGGACCCGGAGCTGGTGGGCGAGGTGCTGCGCGTGGTGGAGTCGCTGGCTGCCGACGGCATGACGCTGCTCATGGTCACGCACGAGATGACCTTCGCGCGCAAGGTGGCCGACCGCATCGTGTTCATGCACGCGGGCTGCGTGCACGAGATCGGCCCGCCGCAGGCCATCTTCGGCGCCCCGAAGACGCCCGAGCTGCAGAAGTTCCTGGCGTCGATCGGCGACTGAACGTCAGTCGGGCAGGGTGGGGGCAGGCACTTTGCACCGCAGGGGGCGGTGTGGTGGCCTTGCGTCGAAGCAGGGAGCTTTGATGTGACAACTCGACATTTTGGGATATATTTCCCAAATGCAGAGAGAGGACCTACCGCAGACAGCATTGCAGCGCGCGCTTGCCACGCTCTTGCGCCCGTTGTGCCGCGTCCTGCTGCGCCATTCTGTGTCTTTTGGCGCCTTCGAGGACATCGCAAAGCGCATCTATGTGCAAGTCGCGCTCGAAGAATTCGGGATTCCCGGTAAAAAGCCCTCGATTTCCCGAGCCTCGATCCTGTCAGGCCTCACGCGCAAGGAAGTCCAGCGCCTCGTCTCCGAGACCAACGGCAACGGCGAAGACACGTCCGATCGCTACAACCGCGCGGCCCGCGTGCTCACCGGCTGGATCCGCGACCCTGATTTCGTGGATGAGAAAGGCGAGCCCCGCCGCATCGCGCAAGACGGCGAACTCGGCTTCGCCACCCTCGTGCGGCGCCACAGCGGTGACATGCCAGCGCGTGCGGTGCTCGACGAGCTGATCCGCGTGGGCGCTGTCGCCCAGCACGAGGACGGCATGCTGGAACTGCTCACGCATGCCTACATCCCGCAACGCAGCCCGGCGGACAAGATCGGCATCCTCGGCTCCGACGTGGCCGATCTCATCTCCACCATCGACCACAACCTCGAACACGGTGCCACCGACCCGCGCTACCAGCGCAAGGTGATGTACCAGAGCATCCCCGTGGCCGACCTGCCGGCGTTCCGCAAGCTGAGTGCCGCGCAATCGCAGGCGCTGCTCGAGCGGCTGGACCGCTGGCTCGCCGAACACGACACCGACATCCGGCCCGGCGAGGCCCGTGCGCGGGTCGGCGTCGGCATCCACTATTTTGAAGAACCGGCCTCTGAGAAGGCAGATCAAGGAGAGAAGTCATGAAGTTCCGATTGGCATCTGCGGCGGCTGCGTTGGCGGCTGGCCTCGCATTGTTCGGCTGCGGCGGCGGTGGTGGCGGCATCGGCGGCACGGGCCGCACGGAAGGCACGCTGCGCGTGGCCATCACGGATGCGCCGGCCTGCGGCTATGACGCGGTCTACATCACGGTGGACCGGGTACGCGTGAACCAGAGTTCGACGGCGTCCGACAGCGATGGCGGGTGGACCGACATCGTCGTGAGCCCGGCCAAGCGAATCAACCTGCTCGATCTCACCAACGGTGCGCTCGAGGAGCTGGGCCAGGCCAACCTGCCGGCCGGCAAGTACACGCAGCTGCGGCTCGTACTGGTCGACAACGACAGCACCCATCCGCTGGCAAATTCGGTCATTCCCACCGGCGGTTCGGAGACGGCGCTGGACACGCCGAGTGCGCAGCAGTCGGGCCTGAAGATCAACACCGACATCGACGTGCCCGAGGGCAAGGAAGCCGACATTGCCATCGACTTCGACGCCTGCAAGTCGGTCGTCAAGCGTGGCAACTCCGGCAAGTACAACCTCAAGCCGGTGATGCAAGCCGTGCCCGTGCTCAGCGACGCCGGCCTGCGCGTCACGGGCTACGTGGCGCCGGCCATCGCCTTGCCGAGCACGCAGGTGTCGGTGCAGTTCCAGGGCAAGCCGGTGAAGGCTACCGTGCCCGACAGCACCGGCAAGTTCACCCTGTACCCGTTGACGGCCGGCACCTACGACCTCGTCGTGACCTCCGACGGCCACGTGACGGCGGTGATGACCGGCGTGCCGGTGGTCAGCGGCACGCCGACGGCCGTGAGCAGCTCGACTGTCACCATCACGCCGGCCACGTCAACGATGCGCTCGGTCACCGGGACGGTGACACCTGCCACCGCCACCGTCCGCGCGCTGCAGGCGCTGACCGGCGGACCGACGGTGGAAGTCTCGTGGGCGGCAGTCGATGCAACGACCGGCGACTTCGCCTTCTCGCTGCCCGTCCAGGCACCGGTCAAGGCGGCCTACGTGGCCAACCCGGTCTCCCTGACCTTCACCGCCGACAGCGCCGCCGCTGGCAAGTACAGCATCGAAGCGGCGTCGGCCGGCGCGACCAAGACGCAGGCGGCCGAAGTGTCGTCCGCGCCCGTCACGCTGCCGCCTTTCACGTTCCCTTGATGTACCCCGGAGACCACCCATGAAGCGCCATCTCGTCCTCCTCCTCGCCACCCTGGGCGCCGCCGCCGCGGTCCAGGCTCAGACTAACGTCGGCGTCTCCGTCTCGGTGGTCAAGCCGGGCATCTACGGCCGCATCGACATCGGGGCCGCGCCGCCGCCGCCGGTGGTGATGGCACAGCCGGTCATCATCACGCGCCCGGCGGTGGTGGTGGAGCAGCAGCCGCTGTACCTGTACGTGCCGCCCGGCCACCAGAAGAAGTGGGCCAAGCATTGCCACGAGTACAACGCCTGCGGCCAGCCGGTGTACTTCGTGCAGGAGCGCTGGGTCGAAGAGCGCTACGAGCATGAGCACGGCGGTGGCGGTGGCAAGGGCCACGGCAAAGGCAAGGGCAAGGGCCACGGCAAGCACGACGATTGAGCATGCTCAAGCTGCTGCATCGCAACCACACCGTGCGTTTGCAGGGTGTCGCGCCCGCGAGCTTTGACGCCGACGTGATCGACGCCATATCGCTGGCGCGTCGCTCGCGCGGGCCAGGTCCGACCACGGTGATCGGCATCCGCAACCCGTCGGGCCAGGTGTACCGCCTGGTGCAGGCCGTCGGCGTGGCCGAGTCGCTGGCCGTGGCCGACCGGCTCGAGCGGCTGGGCCTCATCGACGACCCCAATGAACTCGACAAGGCCCGCGAGGGCTGCGATTCAATCTTCGCGGTGCCCGCGTGGCACCCGTCCCAGGCCGGCGGCCAGGAGCTCTGAGCCTCGCTCAGGCCCCGGCCAGCGGCGCCGCCCTGCGCTGCACGTGCAGCCAGACGAGTGCCAGCGCGATGCCCACCACCGGCGCGATGGTGCCGAAGTTCATCCAGGTCCATCCGCCGCTGGTCACCAGCGCGCCCGAGGCGAATGACGTGATGGCCGTGGTGGTGAACACGCAGAAGTCCATCGCCGCCTGCGCGGTCGTTTTCTCTTCCGGCCGGTAGGCCTGCGTGAACAGCGTCGTGCCGCCCACGTAGAGGAAGTTCCAGCCCACGCCCAGCGTGAAGAGGGCGGCGAGGAAGTGCATCAGGTCCACGCCCGACAGCGCAACGGCGATGCACACGGCATACAGCACGACGCCGCACGACATCACCGGCATCACGCCGAAGCGCTTGATCAGGCTGCCGGTGAAGAAGCTGGGCACGAACATGCCCAGTACGTGCCATTCGAGCACCAGCGCCGCGCTCTTGAAGGGGTGCGAGCACTGCGACATGGCGATGGGCGTGGCGGCCATCAGCAGGTTCATCACGCCGAAGCCGAGCGAGCAGGCGATCACCGACACGATGAACACCGGCTGCCGCGCGATCTCGCCCAGCGTGCGGCTGGGCTTGGCGGCACTGGGCCGCGGCAGCGGCGGGAAGTCGATGAAGGAGATGACGGCCATCGACAGCAGCGCCACCAGCACCAGCGCCACGTAGGCCCCCGCGAAGGCCGCGGGCAGGATGTCCTTGGTGGCGCTGGCGAGGTTGGGCCCCGTCACGGCGCCGATGATGCCGCCGGCCAGCACCCAGGAGATCGCGCGCTCCTTGAAGGCAGGCTGCACGATTTCCGTTGCGGCGAAGCGGTACAGCCCCGCGTTGGCGTTGTAGTAGCCGGCGACCATGGTGGCCGCCACCAGCAGCCAGAAGTTGCCCGTGACCGAGGCATAGGCGCAGGTCGCCGTCGACGCGATGGCGACGAGCAGCCCGGCCTGGAACGCGCGCTTGCGGCCCCAGGCAAGCTGGTGCCGCGCCACGAAGGGCGTCGACAGCGCGCCGCCCACCACGTAGCCCATCACCGGCAGCGTCGCCATCCAGTGCGACGGTGCGATGTTCAACCCGACCAGCCCGTTGATGGCGATGAAGGTCACGTTGTTCGTGAGGAAGAGCCCCTGGCAGATGGTGAGCAGGATCAGCGGTACGTTCATCGCTGCACTGTAGCCCCGCTTGTGCACGGCCGCATGGCCGGCACAATGCGGCTCCATGCGGTCGCCGTTCTTCCTTCGCAGCCTCGCGCTCCTCGCGTTCATGGCATGTCCGCTCGCGGCGCCTTCCAGTGCTGCCGAATCCGGCGTACTCGTGATCGACGTGGAAGACGAGGCCGACCCGTTCTCGCGCCCCGATGGGTCCGGCTATGCGAACGACGTGGTCCGCGCCGCCTACGACGCGGTGGGCGTCAAGGCGCGGCTGGACGTGGTGCCGTATGCACGCTGCAAGGCCAACGTGCTCGCGGCCAAGGTGGTGGCCTGCTTCAGCATGTCGTGGGAGCCGGGTTTCGCCGGCTGGCTCGCGTTCTCGGAACGGCCGCTCTTCAGCGTGCATGCGGTGCTGGTGGCCGACCCGCGGCGTCCGATGGCCGCGAAACGGCCCGAGGACATCCGGCCGGGCACGGTGATCGGCATCGTGAACGGCTATGAATACCCGCCCGCGGTGGCGGCGCTTGCCTCGCGCGGCGCCGTGCTCGAACCCACCGCTTCGGAAGAAACCAACCTGCGAAAGCTCGCGGCCGGCCGCATCGATGCCGCGGTGCTGATGGTCAGCACCCAGCCCGAAGATTCACCGGACCGCGCCACGCTCAAGGGCAGCAAGCGCTACACGCCGGCGATGACGCTGGGCGTGATGGGGTCGCACATCGGCTTCAGCGTGCAACACCCGGATGGCGACGCCGCCCGCCGGCAGTTCGACGAAGGCCTGCTGCGCATCCGGGCCGACGGCACGCTCGCGAAGATCGCCAAGCGGTGGCGATCGTCGTGAGCCAGCAAGCAGCGCATTGACCAGCCGCTGATCAGCCCGCGTGCAGGTGCTGGTACAGGATGGCCGTGCCGATGCCGATCAGCAGCACTCCGCCGACGATCTCCGCGCGCTTGCCGGCAATGTTGCCCAGTACGCGGCCGAGCATCACGCCGGCCGTGACCATCACGAAGGTCGTCACGCCGATGGCCGCGGCGATGGGCAGGATGCGCTCATCCAGGAACGCCAGGCCCACGCCCACCGCCATCGCATCGATGCTGGTGGCCAGACCCGTGATGGCCAGCAGCCAGAACGAATGCCGGTCGGGCTTGCCGTCTTGCTCGTCGTCGGCACCGTTGAGCCCTGCGAGGATCATGCGCACGCCGAGCACGCCCAGCAGCACGAAGGCGATCCAGTGGTCCCAGGCCGCCACGTAGCGGGCCGCGGCCAGGCCCAGGGCCCAGCCGATGAGCGGCGTCGTCGCCTCGATGCTGCCGAAGATGAGCCCGGTGCGCAGCGCCTCGCGCCAGCGCGGATTTTGCAAGGCCGTGCCCTTGCCGATGGCGGCGGCGAAGGCATCGGTGGACATCGCGAGGGAGAGCAGGGCGGTGGACGCGAGGTTCATGTCAGGGGCTGGGGCGCATTGCATCGCCGGGCTCGTCGGACAGCAGCTCGGCAATCAGCCGCAAGGCCATGTCCACGTTGTAGGGCTTGCGCAGGAAGGCGTCGTACCCGTCGAACTGCTCGCGCACGACAGCTTCCGACAGGCCACTGTGCAGCAGGATCTTGACGTTCGACAGCCTGGGCGAGGCGCGCAGGTGGCGGCCCAGCTCGGCGCCGTTCATGATGGGCATCATGTAGTCCACCACGATCAGGTCGGGGGCGACATCCTTGGCGCGTTCGAGTCCGTCGCGGCCGTTGGCGGCGCAGAACACGCGGTAGCCTTCCTCCTCGAGGATCAGGCCGAGCACCTCGGCGTTCCCGAACTCGTCGTCGACGACAAGAATGGTCTTCACGACATGAGTACCCGTTAGTCGCGAACGGCGTTCGGCGACGTGTGGGGCCCGTGTTCGGGCGTGGCGGGCGAGGCTGTTGGTATCACGTCGCCGTTTGCAACATGCACACCGGCAATCGAGATGCCCGTGGAATCGATGAGCAGCCCGTGTAGCCCGGGGTCGAAATCGCTGTCGCGCATCTTGAGGATCGTCAGCAGCCGCTTGGCGATGCCGTCGTCCTGCACGTAGCGGATGAAAAAGACGTTGTCGACGAAGCCCGATATGCCGAACTGCAGCGACACCACCGACCCGACGGCGTCACGCGTCTCCAGCGTCAGCAGCACCGTGACGCCGCGGCGGCGCAGTTCGTTGGCAAGGCAGGAGAAGAAGCGGGTGACCCGCTCGGGGTAGACGGCTGCCTCGAAGAAGGCCGACAGGCCGTCGATGACCAGGCGCTTCACGCCGCGCGCAGCCACCGCTTCGAGCAGCCTGTGGCCGAGCTGGTCGATCATGTGCTCGGACTGCGGGTGCCACAGGATGGACAGGGCGCCGCTCGCTTCCAGGGGCTGCAGGTCCATGCCGAAGCTCTTGGCCTTGGCGCGCAGCCTGCCGGCCGACTCGAAGAAACCAAAAAGCAGGCCAGGCTCCGCGGGCGTGCACCTTGATAGAAAGTGCAAGCCCATGCTGGTCTTGCCCGTACCCGTGGAGCCGACCACCACGGTGGTGCTGGCCTGCGGCAGACCCCGCATGCCGATGAGCGCGTCCAGCGAGCGCACGCCGGTGCTCAAGCCGCGCTCGATCGGGCTCTCCGGAGGGCCATCGACGTACAGCGACTCGATGCGCGGGAACACCGTCAGCCCGTCGTCGCTGATGCTGAAGGCGTGCTTGCCGCGCAGCACGCCGCTGCCGCGGAACTTGCGGACCTGGATGGCGCGCTCCGAACGCGCCTCGAACAACCGGTCTTCGAGCTGGATCAGGCCGTCCACCATGGTGTGCTCGGCATTGATGCGCACCGAGTCGCCGCCGCTGGTCAGCAGGAAGACCGTGCAGCCGTGGAAGACGGCGCTGGACTGGATCTCGTGAATGAACTTCTTGAGCTCGCTGTCGGTGCTGGCCGTCTCGGCCGCGGCGACCAGGCCGTCGAGGATGAGGATGGTGGCCTGGCGGGCGCGCATCTCGCGCCTGAGCACGGCCATCAGGCCCTTGAGCCCTTCGGACTGCAGGTCCTGGAAGGCGCTGATGTACGACAGCTTGGACGGCATCACCGACTCGTCGAAGAAGCGCATCGACCGAAGGTGCTGCAGCATGCGTGCGTGTGATTCGGCCAGGAGCGTCACGTAGACCGCTGAGCCGCCAGTGGCCACGTGCCCGAAGCACATCTGGTTGGCAAAGATGGTCTTGCCGCAGCCGGGCAGGCCCTGGACGATGTACACGCCCGACTTGAAGAACCCACCGCCCAGGATGATGTCCAAGCCGGCGACGCCGCTGGGCAGTCGGTCCAAGGCGGGAACTCCCGGTTGCGCGGATGTCATGTCGTCTCCTTCGGAATCTTCACGGTGAACGTCGCACCCTCCCCCAGGGCGCTGCGCAGGGAGATGCTTCCTCCTAGCTCGGACAGGAGTCTACGCACGATCCACAGGCCCAGCCCCGTTCCCGAGCCCCGGGCAGAGTCGCGGGCGACCCCGAACTTGCCGAAGATGCGTCCCTGGTCGGCCTCGCTGATGCCGCGGCCATCGTCGGCCACCTCGATGAAGGCGTGGGTTGCGTCCTCGTGGATGTCCACCGTGACCTTGCTGCATTGCGAGTGCTTCAAGGCGTTGAGCAGCAGGTTCTCCACGATCTGCTCCACCAGGATCGGGTCGGTGCGCAGCGTGCAATCGGGGCAGGGCAGCATCTCCACGGCGATGCGCCGGCCGCGGGCCTCGTGCGACGTGCCTTCGACCACCATGCGCACGACTTCGTTGAGATGGGTGTCCCGCGGGCTCACGGGATAGGCCCGGGCGTCCAGGCTCGCGAGCTCCAGCAGCATGGTGACGCGTTGCGAATACCGTGCCATGGCCGACTGGATCTTGGCCACGCGCTGGCCGATGTCGGGATTGCCGTGGTTGTCGACCAGCGTCTTGACCAGCGCCAGCTGCAGGCTGATGCCGTGCAGCGGGTTGCGCAGTTCATGGGCGACGAGAGCGAGAAGGTCACCGCGATCGGCGATGGCCTGGCCGTCTTCGTCGTCTTGCTCGCGTGACATGGGCTGGAGTGTAGGGAGGCCTCGAGGGTGGTCCGCGGCATGCTTTGGCGGCACTTTCCGAGCCGCATTCTGGTCCGAGATCGACAGATGCGTTTGCCACAAGGGCAATGGCATCATTCGGACACATCAACAAGCGCGGAGTCGTCAGGCATGAAACCCAGTCAGTCTTGCAGGCATTGCGGGGGCACGGTTTTCTACACGGCTAAGGTCCATGCCGGGGGCACGGCAGGAAGTCTTCTGCCGATTGGTGCATTGCACGGGCCTGCGTACGAAAACGTCATCTGTGGGCAATGCGGACACACCGAGTGGTTCGTCTCCAAAGAGCACCTGGCCTTGGTCAGGGAAAAGCTGACCCTTGTCACTGACGTGTGTCCGCCCGGTGCCTGACCGCCTGTTGCTTTGTGAAGCCATCTTGTCCGGAGCGCTGACCTGTGTTCGAGCCGTCGCTTCACTGGGTCAATGGCATTGAGCCTCACCGGTTGGCCCTCATGCCGCGTCCGCGCGGCGCCGAGTGGCTTGCCGAGGAGGTCGCTAGCTGGCGGACAGCAAAGGTGGGCTCCGTGCTGTCCTTGCTCGAATCACACGAAATTCGCGAGCTCGAGCTCAAGGCCGAGCCGTCGCTATGCGCTGAACATGGCATCACATTTCGCTCGTTCCCGATCCCAGACCGAGGTACCCCAGCGTCGAGGGTCGAGTTCCTTGCCTTGCTCACGCAGCTGCACGCCGAAATCGTTCAGGGCGAAGCTGTCGCCATCCACTGCCGCGCGGGCATCGGCCGCACGGGCCTGGTCGCCGGCTGCTTGCTTCACATGCTTGGCGTGCCGTACCGAGACATCTTTCATGTTCTGAGTCGCTCGCGCGGCGTCGCCGTGCCAGATACTTCCGCACAAGTAGAGTGGGTCGAAAGGTTTGCACGTGCATGGCCACGAGCGTTCTAGTCCTTCCATCGAGTGGACGACTTCCGGCAGGCTGAGGCCATTTCCAGCCGTCCCTCATATCAAACGTCAGGTGTTGCAATGGGCTATGCCTACTGCCCGAGATGCCAGCGAGCCGTTCGCTTCAAAGCGTCTGCTGCGGGAGGTCCTACGTGGCTTAAAGAGGTCGCCAGCTCTCTTGGTCGTGGCGAGCCAGCGGTCCTGTACTGCATTTCGTGCTGGCTGGTTCCTGAGGTGGGCGATTTCATCGCCGTGCTGGACCCTCCATACGGCGAAACAGGAGTCGAGCAAGGCGCAGTCGGCAAGGTCGTAGAAGTCGAGGGGCAGGGGCCGTTTCGCAAGCGGTTCCTTGTAGAGTTCACGGGTGTGTCAGGCAGTCCGAAGGTGCAGCACCTGTTCCATGCGCACCAAATTCAGGCCGCCGGTGTCGAGTTCGACTCCTCCATTCCGGTGTCCCTACATCCCCCGCGAGAAGACTCGTGATTCCTGTCTCAGTGTTTCGGTTCATCTGGTGCTTGCTTGGCGCTGGTGCCGGCGTGTCGCTTGCTTTGTGGGTGGTGGCGCCTCCCGTGTCGCCATTCCTGCTGGCGTCCCTCGGAGGCTCCACTGTCTTTCTCTTTGGCCTCACGCGTGCTCCGGCGGCGCAACCCCGTGCGCTTTTTGGGGGGCATCTCGGCGGCGCGCTCATCGGCATCGCCTGCTATCAGTGCTTCGGTGAGGCGCTGTGGGTCTATGCCTTGGCCCAGGTGCTCACGCTTGGGTTCATGCTTCTGACCAACACGGTTCATCCACCGGCAGGCGCGAACCCTCTCATCATGGTCGCCGCCCATGCGGGTTTCGCCGCGCTTTGGCACACCGTGTTCTTGGGCGTGCTTGCACTGGCCGCGGTGGCCTTCGTGTGGAGTCGCATGCTGCCCGGTCTCGCCCGCTACCCGCTTGCGTGGTTCGAGCGGTCACCACCCACGGTGTTGTGGGGTGGTTGGGGTGAGTGAGCTGCAAGCACCCATGCCTGAAGCCATCTTGTCCGGGCGTCTCCATCATGGCCTTTGACCCTGGTTTGGCCCAGCGTGTCCGCGAAGTCCTGGGCAATCGGACTGACATCTCGGAACGCAAGATGTTCGGAGGCTTGGCGTTTCTCGTGGACGGCAAGATGTTCATTGGCATTCGAAACTCCAGCTTGATGGCGCGAGTCGGGGTTGAGCACCACCAAGACGCCTTGGCCATGCCAAGCGTGCGCTCAATGAATTTCACCGGCCGCCCGCTGAAGGGCTATGTATACGTTGATGCACCAGCCATCACCGAAGACAGCGAACTGAAGAAGTGGGTTCTTTGGTGCGTGGAGCATGTCAAGAGATTGCCCGAAAAGAGGGCAAGGTAATCATGCCGAACGCTGTGCGTCAAAGTCTTCGAATTCGCGCCGCGCGACCTGGAGATGCCAATCGAATCGCGGTCTTGGCAGTTCAGGTGTGGCTGCATACCTATGCCACTGATGGCGTCAATGAGGAGGTCGCTCAATACGTGCTTTCTGAGTTCACTCCAGACAGGTATCTGCAATCCCTGAGCGATCCGGAGAGCAATGTCTACGTGGCCGAGTACGACGAGAACCTCGTTGGCATGGCAGTGGTCAAGCTCGGCGTCTCGTGCCCAACGGGGGCGAACTCGGCCGTTGAGTTGAAGACGCTCTACGTCCAAGAGCACCACCTCGGCCACGGTGTTGGAAAGTCACTGCTCCAGGTCGCAGAGGCCGAGACGCGTGAGCAATCGCAATGTCCGCTGTGGCTGAAGGTCAATGCCAAGAACGCCAGAGCCATTGCCTTCTATGCCCGCCAGGGCTATACAAAGGTCGGCACCACCTACTTCGTCCTGGGCGAGGGACGTCATGAAAACCATGTACTCATTGGCCGTTAGCGGCGTCTGTGCTGCCATCGCAGTTCACATGCGATGAGAGCGAGAAGGTCACCGCGATCGGCGATGGCCCGGCCGTCTTCGTCGCCCAGCGCGAGTTGACGACAAGTCGGGGCGAGCCATTGATGCCTTTCCCAATCGCGGGAAGTTGATCCTCGCCACCAGGTGGTTCAGCTCACCATGGGGACGACATAGTCAAACTGTCATTGCTTGCAGGTTTACAGCGCTTGAGCACAGGTGAGAATCCAGTCCACTCAAGGGAAAGGACGCAAGCAACTGCAGAAGCAGTGCCCGTCTGGTCGGCAACCCCGCCGAGTTCCAACAGGTCGCAAACACCCTGGCGATCCACGGCATGGTGCCGACCAGCACCTGCTCCCCTTGCCGCTGCCGACCCGCGGTTCCGATGTTGTCTGCCCTCGTATTCGAATCGTTTGCCGTTCCTCGCCTGCGGCAAGTGACGTCACGAACTCAACAGGCGACTTGTATCTTCAAGGGAGACAGTCATGTCTAGATTTGTTCCGCAAGGCAGCTACCTGCAATCGTCCTCGCAAGTCAACGTCAATCTTTTCGGCAAAGCTCAGCGCCGAGATCAAAGCTGGATCGCCGCTGGCGCAAACATCACGAACTTGTCCGGTGGGCTGGTCAACCTGGATGGCTCATTGCAGCCGGAGAACGACCCGACGCCCAGCAGTGGATTTATCCCGAACGGAAGCTATCAGAAGACCACTGAAGGCGTATCGTCTGTGCTCTCCGCCTATTGCCGAAAGATCGACGGCAGCTGGCAATGGGCCACGCTGGACATCACGAAATACAACCAGGGAAGCGGCGACATCGCGAACATCAACGGTGAATTGGTCATTCAGAAGAAGTGATGGTCCGTAGTGGGTCCAGATATTGACAGGTGCTCTTCCTGAGGGACTTCTCAATTCGGACTTGCGAAGAATTTTCCATCCTCGGATGGAACCCGCAGGATCGGCTTCGAAGGCTCAATTCCGCCTCAAGGCCGATCCCGGGTTGGCTTGTGTCCTGGTTGACTCAGTGATACGACAACACCAGCCCGTGAATCAACCTCGTCCACCCATCCAGCATCACGAACAGCAGAAGCTTGAACGGCAGTGAAATCGTGGTCGGTGAAATCATCGACATGCCCAGTGCCAGCAGCACGGTCGCAACGATCAAGTCCACCACCACGAAGACAAGGTAGATCACGAAGCCGATCTGGAAGGCACGCGTCAGCTCGCTCAAGGTGAAGCTGGGCACCAGCACCATGAAGTCATCCGCCTGCAAGGTGGCGGCGCGCTGCTGCGGCCACACGCTCTCGGCGGACTTGAGGAAGAAGCGTCGGTCACGTTCCTGCGTGTGCTTTTGCAGGAAGGCCTTGACCGGGGCTTTTGCGGCATCGAGCACCGCGACGATGTCATTCAGGCCTTCGCCCTTCTGCCCGAGCTGGCGGCCGCGCAAGGCATCCCCCACCTCCATGCCAACCGGCGCCATGATGTAGATGGACAGGATGATGGCCAGGCCGTTGAGCACCATGTTCGGCGGCGTCTGTTGCAGGCCGAGTGCGGTGCGCAGGAGGCCGAAGACGATCACGAGCTTCGTGTAGCTCGTCATCATGAGCGCCACGAAGGGCGCGATGCCGAAGCCGACGATGAGTGCGACCAGTGTCGCGGGTTCTGGCAGGCCGGTTCCCATGCGCGCTTCAGATCTCGCTGGGCGCGAACTCGGACACGCGCACGCCCAGGCGGTCGCCCACTGCGACGAGGTGTCCCTTGCCCAGCACGTTGCCGTGGGCGAGGATGCGCACCGGGCTCTTGTTCAGCGGCTGCGCGAGGTCGAACACATGGCCCGCGCGGATGGCCTTGAGCTCGCCGAGCGAGAGCGACAAGTCGCCCACCTCGAAACGCAGGTTCACCTCGAGTGAATCCAGCCTGTCCAGCGGCAGGGGCGATGCGCCACCGTCATCGGGCAGGGCGGTGGCTTCGGGCGTGTCTCGGTTCATGGGGGTGTCCTTCACTTGCTGGAGGGTGATGCGCGTGCCTTCGGCCAGGCCCACGAGCTGCCTGCCGCCCGCGCCGAGATCGGCGCTCACGAGCAGCGCAGCGCCCGACGAGGACCACTGCTCGATGCTCACGATGTCGCCCGGCCGGATGCCCGCGACCTCGCGCAGCGTGATCTGCGTGCTGCCGAGGCTAAAGGGCAGCGGAATGCGAAGGCCGTTGAGCCGGTGCGCCGTGGCAACGGGGCGGGGCAGGGCGAGCGCGGACACGATGGCGTCCATGGCCTTGGCGTCATCGAACTGCACCAACCCGTTGAAGCGTCGCCCTGCCGGTGCGCGCAGCTGGAAGTGCACGGCGTGCTGCAGGTCGATCGGCGGCTGCGTGGCCTGCGGCAGGCTCCACTCGAAACGCAGCCGCGTCAGCTGTTCGAGCGAGCGCGCGAGTGCATGAAGCGCGTCGGCCCACAGCACGCAGCGCAGCTCCTGGGGCAGCAGATGCACCCGCGGCTCGTCGAGCAGGTCGGCGAGTGCGAGCGCGTCGACCTCCACGAGCCCCGGGTGCGAACCGAGTTTGAAAGCAAAGGTCTCTTGCTGTCTCAACTCGTTCGCGAAAGCCTGAGAAGGCGCGTGCCATTGCAGCGTCCAGGCACCAGTCTTCACCGGCAACGGCAGCGGCGCGCACCCGCTGTAGAGACGCGATGCAACACGCGCCATCGATTCATCGATGCGCGGCAATGACGGCGCCCGACCCAGCTCGGTCACCACGTCCTTCACGCCCTCTTCGTCTCGCGCCAACAGTGTGCTCATCGTGTTCTCGACACGCACGCCAGGGTCGACGTGCGGTGAGGCAGCGTAGCGGCGCGATGCCTACACGGGAACTACGCAAAGTCGTAGTTGTCGCGTGAATCCCTGGGGACCGGCACTACGAATATTCGTTGTTGCCGTTCATGAGCAGCCAGCCCTAGAGTCCGCTCCCATGGCTGCACCGTCCACCACACTTTCGAGTCCGTCGACACGCATGCGTGACTTGTTCGCAGTGGCGGCGCGGCAGAACGATCTCGCGCTCGCGGGCCTGCTCGTGGCCATCGTCGCGCTCTTCGTGCTGCCGCTGCCCACGCCGCTGCTGGACTTGCTGATTGCGACCAACCTCGCCGTGAGCCTGGTGCTGCTGATCGTCGCGATGTACGTGCCCTCGGCGCTGTCGCTGTCCACCTTTCCGTCGCTGCTGCTGTTCACCACGCTGTTCCGGCTCGCGCTGAACATCGCATCGACCAAGCTCATCCTGCTGCATGCGAACGCCGGCCACATCATCGACACCTTCGGCAAGCTGATCGTCGGCAACAACGTGGTGGTGGGCGGGGTGGTGTTCCTCATCATCGCGATCGTCCAGTTCATCGTGATCGCCAAGGGCTCCGAGCGCGTGGCCGAGGTCGCGGCGCGCTTTGCGCTCGATGCGATGCCCGGCAAGCAGATGAGCATCGACGCCGATGTTCGCGCGGGAATGCTGTCGTCGGCCGAGGCGCAGAAGCGCCGCCGCCTGCTGGAGCAGGAATGCCAGCTGCATGGCGCCATGGACGGCGCGATGAAGTTCGTCAAGGGCGATGCGATCGCGGGCATCGTCATCGCGCTGGTCAACATCCTCGCGGGCGTGGCGATCGGCACGCTGATGCTGGACATGAGCGTGAGCGCCGCGCTGCAGCGCTTTGCCATCCTCACGGTGGGCGACGGCATGGTGTCGCAGATTCCGTCGCTGCTGGTGTCCATCTCCGCCGGCATCATCATCACGCGCGTCACGGCTGCTGAATCGGACGCCGACACGCAGCTCGCGCGCCAGATCAGCCAGCAGGTGCTCGCGCATCCGCGGGCGCTGCTCGTGGCCGGACTTGCCATCGGCAGCTTCCTGCTCGTGCCGGGCTTTCCGAAGTGGGTGTTCGGGCTGCTGGCAGGCTCGGTGCTCGCCATGGCCTTCGTGACGCAGCGCCTGCGCCAGCGCCGCCGCACGCCGGCATGGATTTCGCACCGCGAGAACGACGAGGCCGGTGCTGCCGACCATGACGACGCCATCGCCGCGCCGCTGGCCGTGCGGCTCGCGCCGGGGCTGCGGGGCGTGGTGGACCGCCATGCGCTGGACTTGAAGCTGGCTGCCGTCAAGGGCGCGCTGGAGGCGGACCTGGGCCCGGTGTTCCCGCGCCTGCAGGTGAGCCATTCGCCGTCGGTCGGCGCGCCCGACGCCTACCAGATCCTCGTGCAGGACGTGCCCGTGGCACAAGCCTCGCTGCGGCCGGGCTGGGTGCTACTCGATCCGAAGGAAGCCGCCGCGCCGCCGTCGAACGCCGAGGTGGGCGAGCCCTTCGGTCCCTTCCAGCGCGCGGTGTGGGTGCCCGAGCCAGCACAGACCATCGCCGTGCTGCAGGCCGAGGACGTGATCGGCGCGCACGTGGACCACACCGTGCGTCGCCACGCGCCTCGGCTGCTCGGCCTGCAGGAGGTGCAGCGCCTCTTGCACACCGTGCAGCGCGACGCGCCCGAACTCGCCGCCGAGGTCTCCCGCGTGGTGCCGCTGCAGCGCGTGGCCGAGGTGCTGCGCCGGCTGCTGCAGGAGGGCATCCCCATCCGCAACCTCAACACCATCTTCGAGGCGCTCGTCATCTGGGCGCCCAAGGAGCAGGACATCATCGCGCTCACCGAACTCGTGCGCATCGCGCTCGGCCGCTACATCACGAGCCGCCATGTCGGCGCCGACCGCAAGCTCGAAGCCATTCTCTTCGAATCGACGCTGCAAGAGCGCGTGCAGAACGCGGTGGAGCGGTCGTCGCGCGGCAACCTGCTGCTGCTCAGCCCGGCTGCGTCCCAAGACATCCGCGAGCAGGTGCGCCGCATCCTCGCCAATGCGCAGGCGAGGGCGGTCGCTGTCACGTCATCCGACGTGCGCCGCTACGTGAAGACGCTGATCGAACCAGTCGCACCCGAGCTCTCGGTGCTGTCGTACCAGGAGGTGGATGACGACGTCGCGCTGCAGCCCGTGGGCTGGGTCACCAACCCGAAGGCGGCCTGAGCGATGACCCCCAACGAGCTGCTCGACATCACCCGCGACGGCCTGATGATCGTCTTCTGGGTCTCGCTGCCCGTCGTGCTGGTGGCCACCATCTCGGCGCTGATCGTGGCGGTGCTGCAGGCGGTCACGCAGGTGCAGGACCAGAGCATCGGCCAGTCGGTGCGCATGATCGCGGTGATGCTGTCCATCGTCGTCTCGGCCGGCTGGCTCGGGCGCGACGTGATGCGCTTCGCCGAACGCGCGATGACCACTGTGGCGAGGCTCACATGAATCACGCCGCTCGCATGAAGCTGCCGCGTGAGTGGATGGTGTGCCTCCGGTTGGTGTGCCTGCTGTTCGCCTTCGTGGTGGCGGGCAGCGCCGACGCGGCCGTGGTGCCATGGAAGGGCAGGCCCTTCCAGATCGTCGCCAACGAGAAGCCGCTGCCCGATTTCCTGCGCGAGCTGCTCGCCTCGCAGGGCATCACCGCGGTGATCGACCCGAAGGTGGCCGGCACCATCAGCGGCAAGTTCGGCGGCCAGGCGCAGAACATCCTGAACAGCGTGGCCACCACCTACGGCCTCACCTGGTACTACGACGGCGCCTTCCTCTACATCGACATGGCCGCCGATGCGAAGAGCGAGGTGCTGCCCATCTCGCGCGGCAACGGCAACAAGATCGCCGAGACAGTGGCGCGGCTGCACATCTCCGACCCGCGCTATCCGCTGGTCATCAACGAAAACGAAGGCACGGTCTTCATCTCGGGCCCGCGCCGCTACGTCGAGATGGTGCGCCAGGCGGTGAAGCTGTCGGACCAGCGAGCCGCCGCACTCGACAAGGCCGAGGTGCGCATGTTCCCGCTCAAGTACGCCTGGGCGGCGGACGTGAAGATCAACCGCTCGGGCAAGGAGACGAGCGTGCCGGGCGTGGTGACCGTGCTGCGCAGCCTGTACAGCCGCAACGGCGCGACGTCATCCGGCGCCACGACCAACCGCATCGCGCCGGCCGCGCTGCGCATGGGCGCGAACCGCGACATCCGCCTGTCGACCGGCGACACGGTGAATGCGCCGAAGGTGGAGATCGGTGGCGTGAGCGCCCCCACGGACGACGGTTCCGGCGGCGTCACCAACTACACGACGAACGGCGCCGACCTGCCGCAGTTCCAGGCCGACACGCGCATGAACGCGGTGCTGGTGCGAGACCTGCCCGAGCGCATGAGCCTGTACGCCAACCTGATCGAATCGATGGACACGCGTCCGCAGCTGGTGGAGATCGAGGTGACGATCATGGACATCAGCACCGATTCGCTGGAGAGCCTGGGCATCGACTGGCGCCTGCATGGCCGCCACGGCGACGTGCAGTTCGGCCGCGGCGACACGCCGCCGCTCACCTGGAGCGGCGCGACGACGGAGGCGGGGCAGACGGGCGCCACCACGCCGGTGGGCGGCGTGTTCACGGCGTCCATCGGCAACGAGCTGCGCAACTACCTGCTGGCGCGCGTGAACGCGCTGGCCAAGAACGGCACTGCGAACTTCGTCGCGCGGCCCAAGGTGCTCACGCTGAACAACACCGAAGCGGTGCTGGAAAACCTGAGCGAATTCCACGTGCGGGTGGATGGCTTCCAGGACGCGAGCCTGTTCAACATCACTGCCGGCACGGCCCTGCGCGTGACGCCGCTCATCATCGACGAGAAGACCAGCCGTGGCGTGATGATGTCCGTGAACATCGAGGACGGCGACCTGTCCAGCCAGACGGTGGACCGCATTCCCATCGTGCGCCGCCGCACCGTCAACACGCAGGCCATCGTCGAGGAGAGCACCAGCCTGCTCATCGCCGGCTTCTCGTCGGAAGAGAAGGTCAACGGCCAGACGGGCGTGCCCATCCTCTCGGACATTCCCGTGGTGGGCCGGCTCTTCAAGTACAGCGAGAAGACGGGCAAGAACATGGAGCGCTTCTACCTCCTGAGCCCCAAGCTCGTCGTGCCCGCGGAGGCCGCGCGGTCCGGCACGCCCGCGGCACCGGCGGCTCCGGCCACGCCGGTCCCCGCCACCCCCAGCAGCACCGGAGGCTGACATGCATCCGAACACTTCCTCATCCGCGCGACCGGCGACGCCGGCCGACGGCTGGTGCCTGCGCTTCCTGAGCGGCGCGCTGCGCGGACGCACCATCTCGCTGAAGCCCGGCGCCAACGTGCTCGGCTCCGCAGGCGATTGCGACGTGATGCTGCCAAGCGGCGACGTGCAGTCGCACCACCTGCAGCTGAACATCGGCGAGCTGCTGGTGTCGGCGAAGAAGCTGGGCGCGGCGTCGGCGCAGCTCAATGGCGAGGAGATGCCCCAGCAGCGCCGCAGCGTGCTCGAAGGCGACGTGATCTCGGTGGCGGGCATCGACTTCCAGCTCGACCGCAACCAGCCGGTACAGGTGCCGGCCGACGCGCAGGACAGCATGTTCATGAGCTCGGACGAGCACGACGCGCTCGCTGCCGACGCGCCACGTGTCATGACCACCCCGAGGCACCGCAAGGGGCGCTGGGTGGGTGGCGGCGTGGCCGTGGCGGGCGTGCTCGTGGTGCTGGGCCTCGCCTCCTGGGATGCGTCCGGCGTGCGCGGACACACCAGTGACAAGGTCAACCTGCAGGACGTGGAGCGCGTGCTCGCCGGCTTCCCGGAGGTGGAAGCCGTGGCCGGCAGCAACGGCAGCATCTCGCTGCGCGGCTATGTCGAATCGCGTGCGCGCAAGCAGGCCTTGAAGCAGGCGATCGAACCCTTCGGCGCCCAGGTGACGGCCAACGTGCTGGGCGCCGACGAGATGATCGAGCAGGCGCGCCGCTTCATCGGCGACCCGGGCGTGGCCATCGCCTACACCGGCCATGGGCGGCTCGTGGTGTCGGGCACGAGCGAGGACGATGCGCTCAAGCAGCAGGTGCGCCGCCTGAGCGAAGACCTGCACCCGGTGGTGCTGGTGTCCGACAAGGTGCAGTACCGCGCCAAGACCGTCACGCGCGACGAGAACGCCGAGCGCTCGCGCGAGCAGTGGGCGGCGTGGCAGAACGTGCTGCCCTCGCGCATGGTGGGAATCACCGAGGACGCGAGCGGCATGCGGCACATCCAGCTGGCCAACGGCAGCCGCTACTACGAAGGCTCGGTGCTCAAGAGCGGCGCTGAGCTGACCCGCATCGAGGCCGACGGCCTCGTCGTGAGCGGCGGCGACGCCGCGATGAAGAAGCCATGAATGCACATCGAACCCATGTCGATGCGCGTCGAGAGATTCCCGTGCGAGCCAGTGCTCGTGCGCTGGAATGCCGCGAGGGTGCACAAGCCCGCGGTTGTTAGACCCCCTTGTTCCTCAAACAACCCTTGACCAGGAGAGACGCATGAGCGCAGTTGATACCTCGATCCAGCAAATGCAGCAAGCCGCAGCCGACAACGCCCGTCTGATGACGGCCAGCATGCAGGCATCCACCTCCATCCAGGGCGCGGCCTCCACCGCGCACACAGTGGAAGGTGCGGCCGCGGCCGGCGGCGAAGTGGCCAAGTCCACCGGCAACGACATCCGCCAGGCGGCGAAGTCGTCGTGATGCTTCCTGCGGTAACGCGTTAAGACTTTTCACCACAGAGCGCACAGAGAACACAGAGGAAGAAAGGAATTTCTCTTCTCTGTGGTCTCTGTGTCCTCTGTGGTTGAAAAGAGTCTTCCGCGCTCGCCTTTCTACCCAAGCAGTCCAAGGAGCAGCCCATGACCGATCCTGTCACGCTCAGCATGCCGCCGGTCGATGCGACGACAGCATCGCAGTCGCAAGCCCCGACCCCCAAGAGTTTTGACCCCGGCGAGACACGCATGTTCGCCAACCTGATGCAGGGCATGCCCGCTCCCCCCGCCGGTGCAGGCGGCGCACCCGGCGCCTTGCACGACGCAGCGATGGCCTATGCCGCGCAGCTCAACGGCAACGTGCGTTCGTACGAAGACATGCGCCGCAGCCTGCTCGAATCCATCGACTTGTCCGACCCGATCAAGTCCATGTTCCTGCTCACCGACCACTCGATGCAGGCCCAGATGATGTTCACCAAGCTGCACATCTCCACGGGCCTGGCGAGCGCGGCGACCAGCCTGTTCGGCACGCTCCTGAAGAACCAGCAATGAGGAGTGCCACGATGCGCTTCGCCACATTCGCCTGCGCGCTCGCCGCGCTGCTGCTCGCGGGCTGCAGCAAGGTGGGCCTGTATTCCGGCCTCAACGAACAAGAAACCAACGAGATCGTCGCCGCCTTGTCGGCCGACGGCATCAACGCTGCCAAGGAGCATGCCGAGGGCAGCGACTGGCAGGTGCTGGTCGACAAGGGCGACCTCGGCCGCTCGCTGGACATCCTGCGCGCGCAGGGCCTGCCCAACGACCGCTACGTCAGCATGGGCGAGGTCTTCCAGAAGCAGGGCCTCGTGTCCACGCCTTCCGAAGAGCGCATGCGCTACATCTACGCGATGTCGCAGGAGCTGTCGCAGACCCTGCGCAAGGTGGATGGCGTGGTGTCGGCGCGGGTGCACGTGGTCATCCCCGCCAACGACCCGCTGAGCGACAAGATTCGGCCTTCGTTGGCGGCGGTGTTCATCAAGCACCGGCCGGACGTGGACCTGCGCCTGCTCGTGCCGGCGGTGAAGGACCTCGTCGCGCACAGCATCGAAGGCCTGTCGCACGACCAGGTGTCGCTGTCGCTCTTCGAGGCGCGCCGCGCGCCCGCCACGCCGCCGTCTCCGCAGCCTGTGGCGCGCGGCGACGTGATCGGCGGGCTGATCCCGTCGTCCGCCGCCATCGTGCTGATCGTGCTGCTGCTCGCAGCCGCCGCCTGCATCGTGGTGCTGCCCGGTCTGCTCAAGCGCAATGACCTCGACTGGCGCACGTGGATGCGCCGGCAAGTCATCCGCCGCTGACGCCTTGACCCTCTGACCACGCACGGCATGGACCTGATGCGCCTGGCGATGCGGCGGCAGCTGCACCCGGAACTGGACATGCATCCGAGCTGGCTGCCCGCGCGCTGGCCGGCACGCCATCGCGCCGTGTCCCGCCTCAACGAGAGCGGGCAGGCGATGGTGTCCGAATGGGTGCGGCGCGAGCTGGGTGCGGACGTGCCCACCTTCGACACGCCGCTGCGCCGCCTCGCCTTGCTGGATGCGGGCTCGCTGCGACGCCTGGCCGGCTACATGGGCCTGGCCGTCCACAAGCCGCTGCTTCAGACGCGCAGCACCGGGCGGCAGCTTCGGCGGCAGGCCGAACGCATCGAGCCCGGCGCGGCGGATTTCATCGTGCGCCGCGTGCCTGCGCTGAGCGAGCTGGCGATGAACACCGCCTCGCTGCAGGAGCGGCCGCTGGCCGTGGGCCACGTGGTGATGAACCGCGGCTACCGCCTGTTGCTGGCCACGCTTGGCCATGACGGCGAAGCGCTCGTGCGCCGCGTGCGCCTGAAGCTGCCGCGCCACGCCTGCGCCGCGCCGCCGGTGCTCGCGCCGCGCCAACACCAACAACTGGAGGAACTGATGCTGATGTGCATCGTTCCCGAAAGGCTGCCGCAATGGGATTGGCTTTTCTGATCACCACCGAGAACCTGCAACTGCTCAGCGAGCGCAAGGTGCTGAAGGAGGCGGAGTACGCCGCCTTGCTCGACGCCTCGCGCGTGATCGAGGAGGCGCGGGCCGAGGCGCAGCGCATCGTGGCCGAAGCCGCGCAACAGGCCGAGGCGCAGCGCCGCCGCGGGCACGAGGAAGGCGTGAGGCATGCAAAGGCCGAGTACGCGCAGCGGCTGGTGTCCGATGCGATGGCCTCCGAACGCCAGCTGCGCGCCTTGCGCAGCTCGATGGCGGGCATCGTCGTCAAGGCGCTGGGCCAGTTCATCGCCGACGCCGACCCGGCCGAGCTCTTCGAGGCGGCGCTCCTGCGCGTGGATGCGCTCATCCGCGCCGAACCGTTCATCAGCATCCGCGTGTCGCCCGCGCAGGAGGCGACGCTGCGTCTGGTGCTGGCCAAGCTGAGCGGGGAGGCGCAGTGGACCATGAGCATCTCGGTGCAGGCCGACGCGGCGCTCGCCGATGGCGAGTGCGTGGTGCAGACGAGCTCGGGCACCTTGAACATCGGCGTCGAAGCGCAACTCGATGCCTTCCGCCGCGCGGTGGAGCAGGGCGGGCCGGGTGCGGCGTCCGCGGGGAGGGGCCGGTGATGGACCGTTTTGCCAACCCCGCCGCCATCCCCGACGCAGCCCGCGACATCGTCGCCGACCTCGAGCAGACGCTGGCGCGCGTGACGCCGGTGGGCATGCGCGGCCGCGTCAACCGTGCGGTGGGCATGCTCATCGACGCCTCGGGCATCCAGGCGCACGTGGGCGAACTGTGCGAGCTGACCACCCCGGGCGAGCCGCCGCTGCTGGCGGAAGTCGTGGGCTTCCAGGGGCACACCGCCTTGCTCACGCCGCTCGGGCCCACCACCGGCATCTCAGCGCTGACCGAAGTCATCCCCTCCGGGCGCGGACACAGCTGCCCGGTGGGCGCCGGCTTGCTGGGGCGCGTGCTGGACGCGCTCGGTCACCCCATGGATGCACTAGGCCCGCTGAACGTGCATGCTCATGCGCCGGTGCATCGCGAGCCGCTCAACCCCTTGCTGCGGCAGATGGTGGAGCGTCCGCTGCCCACGGGCATCCGCACGGTGGACGGCCTGCTCACCATCGGCGAAGGCCAGCGCGTGGGCGTGTTCTCGCCGCCGGGCGTGGGCAAGAGCACGCTGCTGGGCATGCTGGCGCGCGGCTCGACGGCGGACGTGAACGTGGTGGCGCTCATCGGCGAGCGCGGCCGCGAGGTCAAGGAGTTCATCGAGCACAACCTCGGGCCGCAAGGCATGGCGAAGACGGTGATGGTGGTGTCCACTTCCGACCGGCCGCCGATGGAGCGCATCAAGTCGGCCTACGTGGCGACGACCATCGCCGAGCACTTCCGCGACCAGGGCAAGAAGGTGCTGCTGCTGGTGGATTCGCTCACCCGCTTCGCACGCGCCCAGCGCGAGATCGGCCTGGCGAGCGGCGAGCCGCCCACGCGCCGCAGCTACCCGCCGTCCATCTTCTCGATGCTGCCGCAACTGCTGGAGCGCGCAGGGCCGGGGCAGACCGGTTCCATCACTGCCGTCTACTCGGTGCTGACCGAAGGCGACGAGGAGAACGACCCGATCGCGGAAGAGGTGCGTTCCATTCTCGACGGCCACATCGTGCTCTCGCGCAAGCTCGCATCGGCCAACCAGTACCCCGCCATCGATGTGCTCGCAAGCGTGAGCCGGGTGATGTCGAGCGTCGTGAGCAGCGAGCACATGGCGGCGGCCAATGCCTTCCGCGCGATGCTCGCCAAGTACCACGAGCTGGAGCTGCTGGTGCAGATCGGCGAGTACAAGACAGGCAACGACCCGGCGGCCGACGTCGCCATCCAGTCGCGGCCGGCGATGCTGGACTTCCTCGCGCAGCCGCCGGAGCGTGGCGTGTCCTTCGACGCCACGGTCACGGCGCTCAGCCGCTTCGGGAACGCAAGATGACCATCGACTGGAAGCTGCTTGTCCAGCTGCGCGAACGGCACAAGCTTGCCGCGCACGAGGCCGTGGCGCGCGAGCGGCGGGTGGCGCATGAGCGCGAGGCGCAGCTCCTGCAGTCGCGCGGCGCGCTCGACGAGCAGGTGCAGGCCAAGGCCGCGCTCTGGCAGCAAGCCTCTGCCAGCACCATCGACATGGGCGCACTGCGGCAGACGGCGGCCTGGAGCGGCGCGCTCGATCGCCACATCGCGCAGGCCCGACGGCAGGTGTCGGATGCGGAGCACCTCGCCTACCTGCAGGAGCAGCGCGTCTTGCAGCGCCGCGACGAGCTGCGCCAGGCCTGCGGCGACCTGACCAAGGCCGAGCAGATGCAAACGCGCGAACGCGTCGCGCGGCGTCAGCTCGCGGAAACGCGCGCCGAGGACGTGGCCGAGGAACACGCCGTGCAGCGCTGGACGGCGCGCAAGCACTCATGACCACGCCGCTCGAACTCTCTGCCTTCGAAAGCCTCTTCACCCAAGCGGCGATGACGCTGCCACGCCTGTTTGCCGTCTTCGCGGTCGTGCCATTCCTGTCGGGCGGCATGCTGACCGGCATGGTGCGCAACGGCCTCTTGCTGATGCTCGCCATCTTCATGTCGCCCATCGCTGGCGACATGCCGCCGCTCAGCATGGGCATGTGGCTGCTCATCGCCGGCAAGGAGGCGCTGATCGGCCTGCTGCTGGGCCTGGGCTTCGGCATCTTCATCTGGGCCATCCAGAGCGTGGGCGACCTCATCGACTTCCAGACGGGCTCCAGCAACGCGTCCTTCTTCGACCCGGTGGCCGGCCACGACAACGGGCCCACCGGCGAGTTCCTCGGTTGGCTGGTCATCACGCTGTTCGTCGCGGGCGGCGGCCTGCTCGCGCTGCTGGGCGTCATCGTCGACTCGTATCGCCTGTGGCCGGTGGCGTCGTTCTACCCGAACGTGGGCAAGGTGATCGAGGAGTTCGCCATCCGCCAGGGCGACACGCTGTTCCTGTGGATCGTGAAGCTCGCGTCGCCGGTGATCCTCGTGCTGCTGGTGGTGGAGATCGGCATCGGCCTCATCAGCCGCGTCGCGCCGCAGCTCAACGTGTTCGTGTTCGCGCAGCCCATCAAGAGCCTCCTGGCGACGCTGATGATGCTGCTCTTCCTGTACTTCGTGTACGAGTCGCTGCAGGAGTTCTTGCGCCCGTCCAACGGCGTGCTGGAGTTCCTGCGGCTGTCCTTGTAGGTCGCGGTGCATGGCCGAAAAGGACCAGAAGCCCACCGACAAGCGCCTGCGCGACGCGCGCAAGCGCGGCGAGGTGGTGCACAGCTCCGACGTGTCCAGCGCTGCCACCTTCGTGGTCGTGGTGGTCACGCTGTGGCTGATGGGCTCCACCGCCTTCAGCCTCTTGCGCGAGCTGTGGCGGCATGCGACGAGCGAGGTTCTCTTCGCCGACCCGGCGGCGCGCCTGCCCGAGCTGCTGCGCCACACCACGGAGGTGATGCTGTGGGGCACGATCCCGCTCATGGCCGTCACCGCCATCGCGGCCTTCGCCGGCTCGTTCTTCCAGGTGGGCGCGCTCGCGGCCTGGGAGCGCATCAAGCCCGACGTGTCACGGCTCAACCCGGCGCAGGGCTTCCAGCGGCTCTTCTCCACGCGCAACCTCGTCAACCTGCTGAAGATGGTGGTGAAGACGCTGCTGCTGGGCGCGCTGATGTTCGTCATCATCCGCGGCCTGCTCGACAGCGCCTTGAAGCTCGGCTACACCACGCCGCCCACGGTGCTGGCTGTGGGCGGGCAATCCATCCTCCTTCTCTTCGCGTGGGCGGCGCTCATCTACGTGCTGATGGCCGCGCTCGACTACGTGCACCAGCACCACGAGTTCATGAAGCAGAACCGCATGTCGGTGCAGGAGCTGCGACAGGAGCACAAGGAGACGCAGGGCGACCCGGTGAACACCGCGCGGCGGCGCTCGGCGCACTTCGAGGCGGTGTACGCGAGCCTGGGCGACCGGGTTCGTGCGGCATCGGCGGTGATCCATTCCGCGAGCAATGCGGTGGCGCTGCAGTACCTGGGCGAAAAGGACCTGCCGCGCGTGATCGCCCGCGGCGAGGGCGACATGGCCGCACAGATCCGCCGCTTCGCGGGCGAGGCCATGGTGCCCATGGAATTCGATGCGCAATTGGCCGGCCGCCTCTACGACGAGGTGCCGCAGGACCAGCCCATCCCACGATCGCTGTACGCGCCCGTCGCCAAGCTGCTGCGGTGGGCCACGGGACAAGACTGACATCAGGACCAGGAGAGAGCACATGAGCGTCGACGGCATTCCCGGCACTTCCACCTACACGCCCACCGTGGGCAACGACCTCGCCTGGCAGCAGGCCGAGGAAGCCCGCCGCCGCGCCGAGCAGGCCGCGCGCGAAGCCGCCGAGCGGGCACGCCAGGCGGCCGAGGCCGCACGCAAGGCTGCAGAGGCGGCGCGCAAGAAGGCGGAGGAGTCGCGCAAGGCGGCCGAGGCTGCGGAGGCCAAGGCGGCCAAGAGCAAGGAAAAGGCTGACCAGGAGGCCGCGAAAGCCGCGCGCACCCAGGCCGACAAGGACGAGCTCGACGCCTTGCACAAGGAGGCCGTGGACAACCTGCGCGACAAGGAAAAGACGCTGGCCAACAGCAAGGTCGACGACCTCGTCAAGCACCGGCCGGTGAACGCGCCGTCGGACGCGACGGTGACGGCCGAGAAGGAGGTGTCCGCCGCGAAGAAGACGGTGGCGCTGTACGAGCCCGTGGACTGCGTGCCGGCGCCCGCCGCCGCGGCCAGCGCGAAGACCAACGACCTGCTCAAGAAGGCACAGGACGCGGGCAAGGTGGTGTTCGAGCTGCAGGCCAAGGGCAAGAAGCCGAGCGACGCGCAGGTCAAGGCGGCCAACGATGCCGTCAGCGAGTGGCTGGACTCCGCGGACCAGGACATGCGCACGGCAGGCGCGTCGGCCACGGCACACGGCGAGGACCCGAACAAGGCCATCAAGGCCGAGTACGACAAGATCATGAAGGACCTGGACGACGGTGGGGTGTTCAACCCCGACGCCTTCCGCAAGTACGTCGCGCAGGGGCGCGACGAGGTGCTCGCCGAAAGCCCGCAGATGCGCGAGCTGAAGGCCGAGCAGCACAACGCGTTGTCGGACGGCGCGCAGCAGCTCGAGACCGCGCGGGCCGATGCGAAGACCGCCGATGCCGACGCCACGCGGGCCGAGAAGTACGCCGCGGGTTTCACGCACGCGTCCACCGATTCGCAGGTGGACGCGCAACAGGCCGCGAAGGCCGAGGCCCTGCGCCTGCGGGCGCTGGCCGATGGCGCCGATGCCAAGGTGCATCAACTGGAGACCTTGTACGAAGGCACGCCCAACAAGACCGACCCGCGCCTGAGCGTGCCCGGCACGGTGACGGCCGACTACGACCAGCGCATCGCCGACCTGGACGTGAAGGAGCTGGGCGCGAAGGTGGCGACGGCAAAGGCCAACAACGACCAGAAGACGCTGGATACGCTGCAGCCGCAGCTGGACCAGGCCATCAACGCCCAGACCCTCGCGCACGCCGCGAAGGACGCGGCCGACACCGGCGTCACCATCACCAACCTGCAGGCGAACCAGAAGGACGCGCAGGCCGCCTACGACGCTGCCAAGGCGCACCAGCCCGCACTCAAGACCGTCACGGGCTACAGCCGGGCCGGCAAGTACACCTACAAGGTCGAGCCGGACGGCTACGACAAGACCTTCTGGCTCGACTACAACAACCCCGACGACCGCAAGCGCGTCCAGAAGATCGACGGCAAGTACTACCTCGTCGAAGACCAGCCACTGTGGTTCGACGACAAGAAGACCGAGCTCAACCCCGATGCCGCGCGGCTGTGGGAGGCCAACGAACAGCTCGCCAACGCCAAGACCAAGGCCGACGCCGCGTCGACCAAGTTCAAGACCACGGTGTCTGACTTGCTGGGCGAGGGCGACGGCGTGCCCGGCAAGCTGGACACCGGCCCGTGGCTTGCCAACAGCAAGAAAATCGGCGACGACCTGAGCAAGGCCAACACCGACGCCGCCACCGCGCAGAAGAACCTGATCGACGGCATCAACAAGGGCTCCAGCCCGGCGGACCTCGCGAAGCTGCGCGCCCAGGTCGGCACCGCGATGGAGACGCAGGCCGCCGCGCAGGCCAAGGCCGATGCGCTCAAGGCCATGCAGGACCTGCAGGACGCCCGCCGCACGCGCGCCCTGGGCGGCGAGGTGAGCGACGACAAGATGACCAAGCTGGAGAACGATGCCGCCGCCGCGTACAAGAAGGTGCTGGATGCCCAGCCGAAGGTCAACGCCGACCGGGAAAACAAGGTACGCACCCAGCTGCTGCCCGACGCGAAGAAGGCGCTGAGCGATGCGGACACCGACGTCGCCACCGCGAAGTTCGACGTGGACCATTGCGCGCCGTCGGAGGTGGCGGCCAAGCAGAAGATCCTCGACGACGCCACCGCGGAGCGCGACAAGCTCGCGCTGCAGGTCGAGGACTACAACGCCACGCTCGGCACCATTGACGCCAAGCGCGCCGGCCTGTCGGCCAAGTGGGAGTACGACCACACCGCCTTCGCCAAGCCGAAGCTGATCATGTATGCGGACAGCCAGGGCAACGGCATCTCGGCGGACGAGTACCCCGCCAACTACGACCCGACTTACGACATCCTGCCCGGCAAGGTGCCCGAGGGAGCGCACGTGCGCTTCATCTGCGACCACTGGGAGGTGACCTTCGACAAGGACTCGAAGGTGATGGGCGTGAACGCCGACAAGTACCACACGCCGTACACCATCAAGGCCGGCACCTACACCATGAACCCGACGACGGCGCGGGTGTGGGAGACGACCAACCCCGACCGTTCCATCGGCGGCAGCATGGCGACGCGCGCCGAGGACGTGCGCAAGAACCTGGACCTGGTGCTGCCGAAGCAGCCGTCCACGCAGATCGGCCTCGACGGCAAGCCGACGCCCACGCTCAACCTCACCGACGACATGGCGGCGGCGAAGAAGGACCTTCAGAAGGACATCAGCGCGCTGAAGGACAAGCAGACGAACCTGCAGAACCGCATCGACTTCGGCGACAGCGCGTCGCCGGAACTGAAGAACCAGATCGATGCGGCGCAGATCGACATCGACATCGCGAACTCGCAGCTCCACGCCATCGACACCATCTTGCAGTGGCAGGAGGCCAACCGCACGCTGCAGCAGTACAACGCCGACATCCGCGCCGGCAAGGCCGTGTCGCAGCCCTCGGGCAAGAGCTACCAGGAGATTGCCGACGACCTGGCCAACAAGGCGGTGGACGCGCACCAGCAGTGGCTCACCACGCGCGACGCCAAGTACATCGACGGCGCGAAGACGCGCGTGGCCGATGCGCAGGCGGCACACGACAAGTGGAAGGCGGACAACCCGCTGCTGGCTGGCCACGAGAGCTCGTCGGACACCTGGAAGACGCTGCAGTCAGCCAAGGCGGATCTCGATCGCGGCTATCGCTTCCGGGCGCTGGATGCGAACGAGGGCGCGACGACCGCGCAGCAGGCCTACATCACCGCGAACCTCAACCCGGCCGAGGCCGACGACCCGCATGCGATGTACCGGCTCTTCATGAACAACCCGCAGGTGATGGCGCAGACCATCATCAACCAGCACTACGTGCAGTACGGCGCCGAGCCCATCGAGATGGACGGCCGCACGCGCATCTCCAACGAGGTGGGCATCGCGCTCGGCTGGAAGCCGTCGATCGAGCTGGACCCGAAGGACCCGTCGCGCACCGAAGAGATCAAGCAGTCGCAGGACCTCTTCGGCAACCTGGCCGACGAGCAGAAGAAGCTGCACAACGCCACCGTCGACAAGATCATCGAACTCGGCGGCGACCGTGCACGCGTGACGGTGCTGCCGGTGGTCTACGCGCTGGACGACGACCATGGCGGCATCGTCAAGACGGCGCTGTTCAAGGTGGAGCGCGGCGGCGGCCAGCCGGCCAAGTACGTGGACGAGCAGGGCCATGAATACAAGGACCTGGACGACTACCGCGCCAACAACAGCCTGCCGGCGGACGATGTGAACCTCGCGATGCCATCGGACGGCAAGTTCACGCTCGACGACCGCGGCAACGTGAAGCTCTTCACCGGCGACGCCCGCACGGAAGGGGGATTCGAGAAATTCCGCCGCAAGTCGCACTTCGACATGATCGTGGGCGGCATCGGCCTGGTGGCGGGTGTCGTGTTGACCGTCGGCTCGCTGGGCACCTTGTCGGTCCCCGGCGGGGCACTGATGCTGGCATCGGGGTCACTCATGGCGGCGGGTGCTTATGGCGTGGTGACGTCGGCCATGTCGCTGCAGAACCAGGCCGAGCATGGCGTGAGCGTCAACCCGTTCAAGAACGAGCAGGCGCGCATGGAGTGGGTGAATCTCGGCCTGTCGGCGGCGAGCATTCCGGTGGTTGGCGCTTCGGGCCGCGCCCTGCAACTGGCGATGAAGGCCCGCAATTCGATGACGCTGGCCGAGAAGGCCGCCAAGGTGGGCGATGCCGCCGCCTTCGCCGAGCATGTGAGCGATGCCCAGGTCCTGATGGCGCGATCGGCCGCGATCGGAAAACCCGCCAGCATCGCGGCCAAGCCGCTTGGCTGGGGCAGCGGCGCCGCCATGGCCGATGGCGCTCGCAACCTGGTGCAGAACTGGGATCACATGAGCTCCGGCGAACGCAGCGAACAGCTCGGCATGCTCGGGTTGAATGCGGCGGGCTTTGCATCGCCCGTGTTTGCCAAGGGCTACGTCCGGGTGCACACCGGCATCCAGGAGCGGATCGCGAGCTTCGGCAACAAGGGCGCGACCACAGGCACCACCCGGCCGACAGGCACCGGCTTCGAGGAGCCGGTCGCAGGCGAGCCGCTCGGGGCGTCCGCAGAGCATCCGGTGTTGCAGGCGCAGCAGGGCGCCGATGGCGTGTGGCGCGTGGTGGGGCTGGACGAACCCGGCACGCTGCCGGTGCGCACGACCACGGGTCAGACCGGCGACCCGACGGTGGTGCCTGCCGGCACGCAGACCACGGCCGGCAAGGCGCCGGGCAACACGGTCGCCATTCCTACCGGGAAGGACGTGGTGCCGACATTCAGCAACCCTGCGGAAGTTTCATTGCCGCGGGGTTCCGTGCCGGAGGCGCTCACTCCCTTCATGACCTGGATGCAGTCCGATCCGGCGGTGTCGATCAACGCGCCTCGCGCGCTGCCCGGGAGCACCGCCCGAAAGGCCATCACTGCCGGCAGCGAGACCGCCTCCAAGCCGATCACCGAACACCAGCAGCTGCACTCGCCGCACGCGCAGGATCATGCGAAGGCTGCGTCGGCCACGCAGGCACTGCATGCAAAGGGAGCGGCGAAGGTCCGCACCAGTGAGGGGGCACATGGCGAAGGAGAGACACTGCAGGAAGTGCGCGCTGAGTTGTCGCCATTGTTCCGCGCGCGTCCACAGAGGCCGACCGTTGTAGGCTCCGACAGCCCAGGCCCGGGCGAAGCACTGGTGGGCCGCAGTCGCGAGCAGATGCGAGACGCTGCGGCCAAGATCATCAGGGATTCGGGGCCGAGCGGACCGCTGTGGTTCCTCCTTGACCCCAGTGGTACGGCGTTGCTGACTCATGCCCACTTCGTCGAGGCTCGCGGCGCAATGGCCGCGAACATCATCCGAAACGATCCCCACAGTCAATTGCGCTTCCTGTTGGACGCCAACGGCGACTTCAAGCCCATGAGCGCTATCAGCAAGGCCGATCGAACGCGGGCGGCCAAACTCATTGCCAAAGAGGTTGCAGAGCACGGCAGCAGCCCCGTTGAATTCCTGATTTACCACAAGGGAACATACAAGGGCCGGTTCCGCGTCGGGCTAGGGCACGACGAATTGATGGAACTGCCGCAGTTGCTCGAGATGGGTCACGTTGTCAGCAACAAGAGCGGCGGGCGAGAGTACCTCATGTTGCAAGGCGCCTGGGAGAACCAGATGCGCAGCAAGTCGATCGAGTCTCCCCGCATCGGCGGTGACGTGGGTGGACAAAGAGTGATCGAGATCGGTGGCATTGCCGTCGACCCGGAGACGGCGAACATGTGGCTCAACCAGAAGTTGCTTGACCCAGCCGTTCTTGCAAATGCGCCGGATGTTGTTCTTCCCGGACAGCCCCAAGGCAACGCGCAGCCGGTGCAATCCAGCCATGCACCGATCGTGAACCGCGGCACGCCCGTTCCGACGCAGGCCACCCACTGGAACGAACAGGTTCTGCTGCGCGCAGCGCAGACGAATGAGGTGAGAGACCAGATTCTGGTCCGCTTGAAACAGGAGTCGCCGGGCCTCAAGGAAGCGCAGTACCAGGACATGCTGGCGCTCATCTGCGGCCGCGAAGGCCAGCGAGGCGAACTGCATCTGTTCAACCCGCGCTTGGCCAGGGACTACGTGCTCAAGGCGCTGAGCGCGCTGGAGCATCGAGGTGTGCAGGTTCACATCGAGGGCTACGTCCCCGTCACCACGCCGCGTGTGAACCGCTTCCAGATCCGTTCGTCGCGGCCGCCGGTGCTTCGCGACAGTGCCGACATCGCGAATGCACTGCGCGGCGTGACCGAGCAGTCCCACGCCATCGCCAAGGCGATCGACGAGGGCAGGATCGAGGTGCACTTGCTAAGCCGCGCGGCCTACGAAGGCACTTACCGGGCCATCACCGGAAAGAGCAAGCCGCCGTCTGCGTTTGCAAAAGGGAATCGCATCTATCTCGATGGCTCGCAAGATGCCCATGAGGTCATGCTCCATGCCGTGCACGAAGGAACCCATGCGCTCGACAACCTCAATCTCCAAGGGATCGAGCCCCAACGCCGGTCCGGCAGCGTGCTGACAACCGGCGATCTCGAGGCGCGTGCCTACTACCACGAGATCGAGTTCGCGCAAGCCTTGGGATTGAACAGCGATGAGCATCCCGTCCTGGGCGCGAGCCTGTCCGGCAGAACCATCAATGCTGCCGACTCGATGGGCCAAGTGCATGACCACATCGGTATCCGCTATGCCGATCCAGATCGTCCGGTGGCCGTTGGCAGACACGGCGACGGCCCGTCTGTTCAGTACCACGAGGACGTCGCGGCAGCACAGCCCGACCCGGCTCATTCGCCGCAATATCGGCCAACGGAAGACCTCTCCAGCCCAGTCGTGCCCCTCAACACGCAGCCCAAGACGGCCGCGGCGCCGCCTGCATCCGTGCCCGCCGAGAGCATGGTGTTCACCACCGAGCAGTGGGCCACGCTTCTTTCGCCGTGGCTGTGGAACGGCGAGGTGAATTTCGGCGGCGACCGGCAGGTGTACGTCGTGAACGTGCCGAACGGCCGCACCGCGCGGCCACTGTCCTTCACGCCCGACGACGTCGTCGCGCACGGCACCATTCCCGCGGGTGCCACTGACGTCACGTGGCACAGCGGCACGAAGGCCGACCCGCTGATCGCCCAGACCGTGCACGAGCTCTTCGGCAAACCGGCCGACGGCGATACGCATGCATTCGTGGTGTCGACGCAAGGGCCGCAGGTGCTCCAGGCCGGCAAGGGATTGAGCGACGTCGCCTGGGTGCGCGACCCCTACGACGCACCCGGCGTGTCCCCGGCGCTCAAGCTTGGCGACAACTACAAGCAGGTCGAGCATGGCCACTTCCAGCGCAAGGGCACCCCGGGCTACAACGATGCACGCAACTACAAGGCCTTCGGCGCCACCAAGGCGGTGACGAAGCGCACCGGCCCCGGCGCATCGCCCGAGCCGGAGCGCTTCGTCTCGCGCCGCGTGGCGACGAACACGCGCCGCGCGCCCATCCCGATGCAGGACTTGCAAAGCCTGCTGGTCGTCAATGACATCCACAACCACGGCAACGTCTTCGCGCATCCGCATTACCTGGAGCAGATCAACTTCATCAAGCGGATGCTCAAGGGAATGGACAAGCAGGGCCTGATCAACGACCGCGACGCACAGGACCTGAAGATGATGATCTCGTACGAGATGATCCCCTACCTCACGCGGGCCAACCTCGGCGCCTGGCAGGGCTACACCAACCTCGACGTGGCGGAAATCCTGTCGCTGTACTCGCACCGCGACGACTGGAAGATCCTGTCGCAGTACGAGCGGCTGCCGGAGACGTTGCGGGAGCAAGGCCTGCCGCCTTCGCTGGCGGACAACCTCATCCCGTCGATCACCGGCATTCCCACTTACGAAGGCAGTCCGTTCTCGACCGGCGACCAGTTGGCCCACCTGCTGCTGCACTTCAGCAAGCTCTACCCGATGGCCGGCGAGATCAACGGGCTCAAGGAGCTGAAGAGCCAGCTCGATGGCCGCACCAACCGGCTGGATCCGCTTCGCTCCGACCGCTACGGCGAGACCGGCACCTACCTGAACAACGCCCTGGAGAAGTCGCTCGATGCCTACCGCGACGCGGGCCTGGTGACGGTGCTGCACATGGACTACAGCGCGATGGAGCTGTCCGTCCGCGACGGCCGGCCAGTCGCCTCGCCGGGCGATTCGCGGCACTTCTTCAACCTCATGAACGTGCTGATGCGCCTGGGCTCGCACGACCTGAGCGACGTGCCCTACACCGACCCGCGCTACGTGATGACCGATGCGGAGGTGGCACGCATCCAGGCCAAGGGCACGGTGAAGGACCCGCTGCTGCTGGTCAGCGCGCACATGGGCGTGGGCAACTGGGTGCGCGACAACGCCCAGCATGCACAGCTGGTGCAGTGGGCGTCGCGCCATCCGCTGCTCGAGCACGTCAACTGGGACAGCTCGTGGCTGCCGTCGATCCAGGCGCTGCTGCAGAACCCCAAGCACAGCGGCACCATGCTCGACGTGCTGGCGAGCGGCCGCGTGTTCTACGGCGGCGACGTCACCAACTTCCAGACCTTCGAGCAGCTCGCCGCGCCGTGGTACCAGCAGCAATCGATGCTGCGCGCGCTTGAGCAGCGTGATCCGCAGGCGCTGCGCACCTACGCCGGCGACGGCTTCCGGAACCTGTACGAGCAATCCAAGCCGCGTATCGACTGGTTCCGCTACCGTGCCGCGCATGACCCGCGATATGCGGACTACATCGACGCCATGCCGGAAGAGCGTCGCACCGACCTGAAGAATTTCGTCGCCGACTACGAGCGCCAGCACCCGGGCGTGAGCCCACTGGGGACGCGGCCGAACCAGCTGATCGTGCCCGCCGGCGCCGCCACGCCTGCGCGGCTGCCCAAGGTCGACATCGGCGATCCGCAGCTCGCGGCCGGCGTGCATCAGCAAGTGGCGCACGGCCGGATACTCGTGGGTTCTCGCCCGCGCGATCTCATGGGCTACGACGCGAACGACCGGCTCATCCTGCCCGACGGCGCCAAGCCCGCCGGACAGGTCGGGCCGAACACGAAGACCACGACGCAGCCTGCCAAGCCGCAGACGGTGCGCGCCTACCAGCGCAAGGGGCCGTTCAACCTGGAGCAGCTCAGCCGGCTGCGCGACCCGGACGGCAACCCCTACACGCCCGAAGCCCTGCAAGCGGCCGATGCCGCCGGCAAGGCGGGTGCACAGCGCTCGATGCAACTGACCACCTTGCTGGCCACCGAGTTCGTGACCCTGCGCCAGAACGACGTGAACGCGGCACTCGAAGCGCAGGGCCAGCGGCAGATGAAGCAGATCTTCACCCTGCTGGGCGCCTCCGGGCTCGCCATGCTCGGAGGCGGCGCCATCGCGATGGACGCCGGCCTGCTCACGCCTTGGGTGAGTGCGGCTGCGTTGACCGAGCGCGGCGCCCAGGGCTTGTTGCGCACGGGCCACCAGCAGATCAACCGCAAGGTCAGCGAAGGCTTCCAGGAAGAGGGCATCGTCACGCAGGAGATGCTGGATTTCATGGCCTCGCGGCTGGCCAAGTGGGGGCCGCGCTCGGCGCTGGCGGAGGAGCGCTTCGCCGGACCCCAGGGCTTGGCCGAAGCCGTCGCGCAGGCCAAGACCGATCTGCACTATCTGCTGACCCAGAAGATCAACGACCAGGCCGGCGAGACCCAGGACACGCGGCATGCCATCCTGCAGTCGGAGGCCACTTCGTGGATTCCGCGCTTCGACCGGGCCGCCGGCGCCACGACCAGCGGCATCGAGCCGACCAACTTCCGCACGCCGCTCGGCCGCAGCATCTCGGGCGTCACGGCGCTGGCCTACCAGGTGGGCTTCTGGGGATCGCTGCAGGGCTTGGCGGACCATCCGTCTCCGCTGCACGCGACGGCGCTGGCAGCGCTCGCACTGGGCAACGGCGCCTTGAGCGGCTACCACCTGACGGGCGCGGTGAGCGGGCAGTTCGGCCGCAACCTCACCGAGTTGCCGCTGTTCCGGCGGCTGTCCGGGCTCGGGGCGTATCCGGCGCTCGCGGTGGGCAATGCCGCGCTCTTCGGCGACAGCTCGATCGCGGGTTGGCAAGCGGCCGCGCAGGGCCGGCCCGTCGAGGCGGCGCTGCATTTCTCGCAAGCCTTCATGAGCGGCGTGCTGGCGGGCGCCACGGGCTACCTGAGCCGTGCCGGCTTCCGGGCGGAGTTCGGTCTTCCGCCGATCAAGTTCGCCAAGCAGAAGCTGTTCGGTTCGCAGGAAGGGCACTGGTCCGATGCCGGCCACGTGGACAAGCCCCGCAGCACGCCCAAGGCCACCATCCTTGCCGCGTCGGGGCTGATCGGGCTCGCGCTCGTGACGGTGCTGCAGGAGATGTTCGGCGACGAAAAGAAGGGCGCGAAGCCCGGCGTGACGCCGGGAGGGCCTGGGCTGACGCCGACACCCACGAGTTCGCTCACGCCGACACCGACGCCCTCGACGTCGTCGACGCCTGCGACCACACCGACGCCAACGGCAACGCCCACGCCGACCTCCACGCCAAGCCCGAAGCCTCGTCCGATCTTCGTGACCGTCGACAGCCACGATCGAAACGCCGCGAGCCTGTCGGCCATTGCAGGCAAGCACACCGACACCTTGTTGACCGACGCCCAGCGCGCCTCGCTGAAAGACCACAACGCGCAGGCGCAGGAAGCCCTGGCCAAGCTCATGCAGATCAACCCGCAGCGCGGCTTTCGGCCCGAGCTCATCGATGGCCGTGCGAGCAGCGTTGCGGGAGATCCGGACACCCTCGAGGACGGGTGGAAGCTCAATGTGAATGCGGCGGCGTCATGATTGGTCCGGGGCGCCGCGCCGTGCAGGCCGGCGCCCTGACCATTCGCCTTTTCACCATCGAAATAATCGATGACCTGACAGAAATACTTTTTTCTTGACCGGCTCTTCGGCGCACCGCACAGTCGTCCGAAAAGGGCAGAGGACGCGAACGTCGCAGCAAGTGTTGCAAACGTATCGCGATGAAAAAACGTGAGCCGCCTGCGGCCGATCTCTCGCCATATAGGGTGCCAATGAGTCGGTTCGTCCAGGAGCAATTCGGTCATGGAATATTCGCCGCATCACGCAGCCCCGTGCGAGCCGGAATGGCTGCATGCCGCCCGCGGACGTTCGAGCGCGCCTCGCGCCAACGTGCTGCTTTACCAGGAGCCAGCCTCCCTCGGTCCCTCCGCGCGCCCGGCTGTGGCGCGCGGCCCATCGCTGCTGTCCGACCTGCTTGCGGCCGAAAGCCTGGCTGAGCGGCGGCGCACGGTCGCCGCCGTCCTGCATGCGATCGGCTTCGAATGGCTGGCCTATGGCCGGCTGATGTCGCACGGGGATCGCGCCGACCCGATCTCGATGTGCGTGACGCACACCGACGCGGCCTGGGCGCAGCACTACTTCTCGCAGTCCTACCACGAGGTCGATCCGCGGCTTCGCGGGGGCCTGCAGTCGAGCTTGCCCCATGCGTGGACCATCGAAGGCCTGCACGAAGAGGCGCGGTGCTCTGCGCCGCAATCGGCGCTGCGGCGCTTCGTGGCGGACCTGGCGGACACCGGCATGCGTGCCGGCGCCATGCTGGTGCTGCCCGGCCCCGCCGGCAGCGAGCGCCACTTCGTGAGCCTGCTGACACGCACGCCCGGCAACGGCTGGATGGACGGCGCCTTGCTCGGCCAGGTGCTCACGCTCGGGCTGTGCGTGCACGAGTTCTCCACGCGCTACACCGAGGTGCCGGTGGCCGCCGCGCCGGCGCCGACGCTCACGCCGATCCAGCGCGAGATCCTCGAGATGGTGGCGCAGGGCGCGAGCGACAAGCAGATCGCCTACGAGCTGCACCTCTCGTCGCATGCGGTGGACTACCACATGCGGCAGTTGCGCCGCCGCTTCGCCGTGCGCAACCGCGTGCAGCTCACGCAGGCTGCCGCTCGCGGGCCGATGGACGCGACCGACAGCCGGCCCGCTGATCTCGACCTGATCCCTTGAGGGCGCTCAGCGCGCCGAGGCGACGCGCTCGATCGCCGTGCGCGCATCCTGTGCGCTGACGTTGCCGGGCGCGTTGCCGACGCGCTTCTCCATGTCGTCCAGCAGCGCGAGGCTCTGCTCGTAGCGCTTCTTTGCCGCGGCCTTGTCACCTTGCGCCTGCAAGGCCTGGCCGAGGTGGTAGAGGTTGGCGGTGTGGGTATAGAGCGGGTAGGTGTCCTGCTTCGCCCCCTCGGGCAGGCCATCGAAGAGATCCACGGCGGCTTGCAGGCGTGGACGCGCGTCGGCGGTGTCGCCGGTCTCGATGAGTGCGGCGCCGAGTTGGCCGAGGCAGTGGGCGCGTTCGAACCGGTAGCGCGCATTGGCGGGGTCGGCGCCGCTCAGCCTGTCCCAGATGGCGAGGGCCTTCAGGTGCTGCGGGCGGGCCTCGGCCGGCCGGTGCAGGCGCAGGAGGGCGCGGCCCACGTCGTCGCTCATCGCGGCCACGCGCGCCGCGAGCAGGGCATCGTCGGGCTTGCCCGCGCTTGCACGTTCCAGCAGCGCGACACCCTGGGTGAAGGCGTCGTAGGCGAGCTTCGCGGTTTCGGGCGTGGTGTCGCGTTCGAGGTAGCGGTCACCGAGCTGCGAGTAGTGGCTGCTGAGGTAGAGCTGAGCATCCCGCTGGTCCGGGTTGCGCGCGAGCACGCGCCGCAGCAGAGTCGCGGCCTTCTCGGACTCGACCATGAAGTCGTCCATCTTGCCGGCGCCTTGCATGGCCTGGGCATGCTGGCCATGGCTGGACGCGAGCAGCATCTGGTCGGCTTCGTCATCCGGGTGCGCATCGGCGATCTTTTGTGCGATGGCGACGGCCTTGCTGGCGGCGGCCAGTGCGCCGGCCGATTCGTTGCGCATCACCAGCACGCCGGCCTGGCGCTTGTACAGGTTCACCAGCTCGCGCTGCGCCCCCGGGGCAGGCATGCCATCGAGCAGCGCGACGGCGTGCGCATAGCTCTTGAGTGCACCGTCCGGGTCGCCCAGGTTGGCCGTGAAAGCGCGGCCCTGGATGTCGCCGATCTTTCGGTAGGCGGTGGCGAGCTCCAGGCGCAAGCTCGCGTCGCCACTCGATTCGCCACGCAGTTCCTCGAGGTACTTGAGGCTGTTCTGCACCAGCAGCTTGCGTGCGGGCGTGGCCCCGGGCAGCTCGGCGATGGCGTCGTACACCTCGAACATGAAGCTGTTGGCCAGCCGCCGCACGTTCTGCGCATGGTGCTCGGCGCGCTCGCGTTGCTGCCTGGCCTGCAGCGCCTGGTAGCCCGCCACGCCCATGCCGGCGACGAGGGCGAGGTTGGCGAACAGCACTGCACCCGCCACTGCCTTGTGCCGCAGCAGCAGCCGGCCGGCCCGGTAGCTGAAGGCGCCGCGGCGGGCTTGCACGGGCAGCCCTTCGAGGTGGCGGAAGATGTCGTCGCCCAGCGCTTCGGCCGAGGCATAGCGGCGATCGGCCTGCTTGCGCAGCGCCATCATCACGACGGCATCGAGGTCGCCCTGCAGCCGGCGCCGCAGGGCGCGCGAGGGCGGTTGGCCGCTCGCGTCCGGCGCGCGGCTGGGCCGCGGCGGTTCGGTGTCGCAGATGGCGCGGGTCAGCGCATAGCTGTCGCCGGTGGTGTCGCCGTACGGGCTCGCGTGGGTGAGCAGGCGGTACAGCACGACGCCCAGCGCATAGATGTCGCTGGCCGGCGTGGCGGCTTCGCCGCGCACCTGCTCGGGGCTCGCGTACTCGGGCGTCAGCGCACGCTGCGCCGTGGCCGTGACGGGCGCGTCATCCGCCAGCGCCATGCGTTTGGCGATGCCGAAATCCACGAGCTTCACCACGCCTTGCGAGGTGACGAGGATGTTGCCCGGCTTGAGGTCGCGGTGCACGACGCCTTGCCGGTGCGCGTAGTCCACCACCTGGCACACGGTGCGGAACAGCCGCAGCCGCTCGTCGATGCCGAGCTCGCGCGAGTCGCAGTACGCGTCGATCGGCTGGCCGTCGACGTACTCCATCACGAAGTAGGGCGAGCCGTCGTCGGCCACGCCCGCGTCGAGCATCTTCGCGAGGTTGGGGTGGTCCAGCGTCGCGAGGATGCGGCGCTCGGCGTCGAAGCGCTGGCGCAGGAACTCCGGGTCGGGGCTCTCGCGCATGAGCTTGACGGCCACCCGCTGCTCGTACTGGCCGTCGGCCCGCTCGCCGCGGTAGACCTCGCCCATGCCACCGCGTGCGATCAATGCCACCAGCTGGTAGGCGCCAAGGCGGCGTCCGACCCAGGCCGGCCTGGACAGCGTGCCGAGCGCGTCGAGCAGCTCTTCGCTCGGATGCGTGTCCAGCGGCGTGCCGCTGCGGTCGCCGGCGGCAAGCAGCGATTCGAGCTCCTGGCGCAGGGCAGCGTCGCCGTGGCAGGCACGTTCGATGAAGCCCGGCCGCTCCTCGGCCGCGAGTGCCAATCCCTCGGCCAGCAAGGCCTTGAGCTGCTGCCAGGCCTGCGGGTCCGGCGGCTGCGTCATGCGAACTGTTGGGCAGGACGCGCCGCGCTGCCTCCGAGTTCACGCAACAGCCAGGCGCGCCCGCATGCCCACTCGCGCTTGACGGTGGCCGACGAGATCTCCAGGGCCGTGGCGGTTTCTTCCACGCTCAGGCCGCCGAAGAAGCGCAGCTCGATGACCTCGCTTTGCCGTGGGTCGATCTGCTCGAGCCTTTGCAGGGCCTTGTCCAGCGCAAGCACGTCCAGCCGGTCCACCGCCGCGGGCTCGCTCGGCACGTTTTCGAGCTCATCCAGCGGCACCGCTTGCGCACCTGCGCCGCGCTTGTCGGTCAGCCGTGCCCGGGCGTGGTCGACGAGGATGTGCCGCATGAGCCGCGAGGCCAAGCCGAAGAACTGGGCGCGCGACTGCCATTGCATGTCGCTGCCCTTGGACATGCGCAGAAACACCTCGTGCACGAGGCCCGTGCGCTGCAGCGTGTGGCCGTCGCGCTCGTGGCCCAGATGGCGGCCGGCGAGGCGCTGCAGCTCCTTGTAGACCAGCGGCACCACGCGGTGGAAGGCGGCATCGTCGCCATTCGTCCAGCGCCGCAGCAGCTGGGTGACCGGGCCATAGCCGGGCGCGCCGTTCGACAGCTCTTCCACGCGTTCCCTCCGAGTGCTTGTGTGTGTTTGCCAGGTGGAAGCGCGCAGCTTACGCCGCAGATTTGACCGAGGCTGAGTGCGTTTGTTACTTGTCCCTCGAATCGGTGGGGGCGATATCCAGCACGTAGAAATACGACCCCTGGCGCTTGGGGGAATTTCTACCGTCACCCAGGGCCCCCCCAGATCAGGGGTTCCGTGGGAAAAACTTCCCACGAGAATCGGGCGTCGTCCACAACTAAATCCGGGGGTACCCATGAAACAGCTCTCCATACGACAGGCTGTACTCGCCGCCGCACTCGCGGTCGGCGCAACGGCATCCCAGGCCGCCACTTTCGAATGCATCGCAGGCACCGCCGGTGATTGCGCGCTGGCCACGTCCAGCATCACTTGGACCTGGGACGGCAGCCTGTTCACCGTCACCAACGGCAGCACGGGTTACGTGTCCGAGGTGTACTTCGATCTGAGCGCCGGCATGGCCGCCTCTTTCGCCAGCGGCACTGGCACGGTGCTCTTCACGCCAGGCGCGAGCCCCGGCTCGCTGCCCGCTGGCGCGAGTGTCGGCTTCTTCTCTGACGCTTCTTTCGATTCCGATGGCGGCAAGGGCCCGCCGGTGAACGGCATCAACAACGGCGAAAGCGCCAGCTTCACGATCACCGGAGCGCTGCTCGGCAGCTTCGACGCCGGCGACATCGCCGCCGGCCTGCACGTGCGCTCGCTGGCCTCGGAGAGTGTCAGCCTCGTGACCACGACGGTGTCGGCCGTGCCCGAGCCCGAAACCTACGCGCTGATGCTCGCAGGCCTCGGCGTGATCGGCTGGCTGGCTCGCCGTCGCGCCGCCTGACGTGTGCCCCGGACGTGAGCACGGCTTCGGCCGTGTTCATGACCTCGGCCAGCGGATGTCTCCACAGATCACGTGGAGTTCCTGCTGGCCGTTTTTATTGGGCATGTGAAAGGCGGTGGATACCGTCACGCACAGACCACCGCCGTGCAGCGTGCGATAGGGCCGGGTGATCTGCACCTTGCCCAGGCCGTCCACCGCTCGTCGGAAGTAGGGCCTGCGGCTCCAGCGCGCGCCATCGGAATCCTGCAGTGGCGCGAAAGTGCGGGCACCATCGCGCGAGCCCGTCCACACGTGCGGACCGACCTGGCGGCCGTCGGGCCCGAGCAGGTAGCAGACCTCGGCCTGCGCCAGCGAGACGAAGGGCTTGCAGGCGTCTTCCATGCTGCAGTCGCCTTGCAGCAGCATGCTCACTTGCGAGATGCCGTTCAGATAGGGCGCCATCCGTTCCTGGTACTCGTTCTTGTCCTCGCGCCAGCCGCGGTCGAAGAGGTGCCACGCATCTTCCAGCGCCCGGCAGGCGCTTGACGGCAGCGCGAGGTCGGGCAGCGGGCGGCCGAAGAGGTAGCCCTGCACCATGTCCACGTCGGCCTCGAGCGCGACGACCGCCTCGGCCATGGTTTCCACGCCCTCCATCAGCACCAGCGCGCCGCATTCATGAAGCAGCGACACCATCTGCACGACCACGCGCCGTGCTTGCGCATCCTGCGCCGCCCGCGCGACCAGGCTGCGGTCGAGCTTGACGATCTCCGGCCGCCAGCGCCAGACGCGGTCGAAGTTGGAATGTCCCGCGCCGAAGTCGTCGATGGCGATCAGGCAGCCCACGGCGCGCGCGTGGGCGATGGCTGAGTTGAATTGCGCGGCGTTGTTGGCAATTTCCTCGGTCACCTCGATGACGAGTCGGCTCGGGTCATAGCCGAAATACTTGCGCAGCCGCGTCGAAAAGCCGTCGGCCGGTCCGTCCATGCCGAAGGCGAAGACGTCGGGGTGGACGTTGACGAAAACCCACTGGTCCTCGGGCGCCTGGCGCAGATAGTTGGCCATGTGCACCATGCGGGCGGTGCGGTCGCGCCAGAGCAACTCGTCGAAGGAGTGGCCGCGAAACACGTCCGTCGGTTGCACCAGCGAGCCATCGGTGCTTCTTGCGCGCAGCAGGGCCTCGTGGCCCACCACGCGGGCGTGCGAGAGGCTGTAGATCGGCTGGAAGGCGCTCTGGAAGACGAGCCCGTCGCGCTGCGACACGGTGCGGCCGTTTTCGTCGCTCAGGCGGGCGATCAGGTGCTCGAAGCTGTCGGTGGCGGCGGGCAGGGCGATGGCGGCCTCGGCGGTTGCAGCGGTTGAAGCGGCAGCGCGTTCGTCACGGCGCGGCCTGCCCGATTGTTGCGGGACGGGGCCTTTGCAGGGCGGTGGAATCGCACACCAACTCAGCTTCTCTTCAGGCGCCGCTCACAACTTGAACGCGCCCACCAGTTCTTTCAGGCCTTGCGCCTGCGCGGCCATGTCCGACGACGCGGTGGCTGCGTGCTGGACCAGCGATGCGTTGTCCTGCGTGACGCGGTCCATGTGCTCGACCGCGCCGCTGACCTGGTCGATGGAATCGCTCTGGTGCACGAGGGTGGACGAGATCTCGCCAAGGATGTCGCTCACCCCGCGCACCTCGTTCACGATCTCCTGCATGGTGCCGCCGACCTGGCGCACGAGTTCGGAGCCGTCCTGCACATGCTGCACGGCGTCCATGATGAGGTGCTTGATCTCCTTGGCCGCCGTGGCGCTCTTCTTGGCGAGGCTCTGCACTTCGCCGGCCACCACCGCGAAGCCGCGGCCCTGCTCGCCGGCGCGGGCGGCTTCCACTGCCGCATTGAGCGCGAGGATGTTGGTCTGGAAGGCGATGCCCTCGATCACTTCGATGATGTCCACGATGCGCCTGGAGCTCACGCTGATCGAGTCCATCGTGGTCACCACGCGCTCGACCACGTGGCCGCCGCGCTGCGCCACGCCCGAGGCGTTCTGCGCGAGACCGCTGGCGGAGCGGGCGCGCTCGGCGTTGCGGCGCACCACATCGATGGCACGGCCCACCAGCAGCACGCAGGCCACGCCGCTCAACAAGGCCATGGCGGCCAAGCCCCAGGCAAGGCTGCGGGAGGAGGGGTCGGCCGCCACTGCGACGGCCGCGAACGTGAACGACAGCACGATCAGCATGCCAACCATCAGCATGCTTCGTGTCTTGAAATTAGAAAGCATGCGCTCTCCGAAATGACGCGACCACGGGTCTTCGGCAAGAGCGCCCGGAGCTTGAGCGTTTCGCGGGTCGGCCCCTATACTGCCGCGCATGGCAAGCCCCGCAACCCCGCCGCTTCATCGTCCACGCATGGGCGTGGCGCTGCATGCCGGCATGGCGCGGGCACTGCCGAAACACAAGAAACAGCCGCTTGTCTGACCGGGGCAGCTGTTCCGTCGGACAAGCGACGGAACACTGCGAGCCCCGCGGCCTGCCGCGCCAGCCTCGTCCCACCCGCCGCCCGTCCGCCGCGTTCTCATCCGGTCCAAACCTGGAGATTTGGCAATGTTCGATGGCAGTGGTGTGTGGGTGGCGATTCCGACTCCGTTCACGGCAACGGCTGAACGCGCGGTAGACCACGCCGCGCTCAAGCGGCTCATGGCGCACCTGAAGGCGGCCCGGGTGAAGGGCATCGTGGCGCTCGGGTCCACCGGCGAGCCTTGGTCGCTCGACGACTCCGAGCAGGACGAGGTGCTCGACACCATCCTGGGCGATGCCGGCAGCATGCCGGTGGTGGCGGGCCTCGGCGGCAACCACGTGGGCCGGTTGCACCAGCGGCTGTCGGTGCTCAACGGCCTGCCGCTGGCCGGCGTGATCAGCGCGCCGCCGCCGTATGCGCGGCCGTCGCAGGCAGCGCTGGCGGAACACTTCCGGCGCCTGGCGGAGGTTTCTCGCGCGCCGCTGCTGCTCTATGACATCCCGTACCGCGCCGGCGTGGCGATCGAGCTGCCGACCATCCTCGCCCTGGCCGCGCACGAGAACATCGTCGGCATCAAGGATTGCGGCGGTTCCGCAGCAAAGACGCAGGCCGTCATCGAAGACGGCCGGCTGGCGGTGCTCGCAGGTGAAGACGCCCAGGTCTTCTCGTCGCTGTGCCTGGGCGGCGCGGGCGCCATCACGGCGGCCGCCAACGTCTGCCCGCAGGCCTTCGTCGACATGTTCGAGGCGGTGCGCGATGGCCGCATCGACGACGGCCGCAGGTTGCAGCATGCGCTGCGGCCCGTGATCGATGCGATGTTCGCCGAGCCGAACCCGGCGCTGGTCAAGGCGGCCCTGAGCGCACGCGGCCTGGCCGGTGACGCCGTGCGAGCGCCCTTGCTGGGTGCGACGGAGGCCGGCAGGGCAGGGGTCCTCAAGGCCTTGGCGGCCTTCGACGCCGCTCAATCCTCGAAGGGCAGCCCCACGTAGTTCTCGGCCATCGCTGTCGACGCCGCTCGGCTGCCCACGAGGTAGTCGAGCTCGGCGTGCTGCAGCTTCTGGCCGATGCTGCCGGCGTCGGGAAACTGGTGCATGAGGCCCGTGAACCACCACGAAAAGCGCGATGCCTTCCACACACGACGCAGGCAACGGTCGGAGTAGTGGTCGATGCCCGCATCGCTGCGCTCGGCGTAGTGCTCGATGAAGGCGCGCGACAGATAGCGCACGTCGGAGGCCGCCAGGTTCAGCCCCTTGGCTCCCGTGGGCGGCACGATGTGCGCCGCGTCGCCCGCCAGGAAGAGACGGCCGAAGCGCTTCGGCTCGGCGACGAAGCTGCGCAGCGGCGCGATGCTCTTCTCGATGGACGGCCCCGTGACGATAGTGTCGGCGGCCCGCGGGTCCAGCCGGCGGCGCAGCTCGTCCCAGAAGGCATCGTCGCTCCATTGCTCGGGGCGGTGGTCCAGCGGGCACTGGATGTAGTAGCGGCTGCGCGTGGGCGACCGCATCGAGCACAGCGCGAAACCGCGCGCGTGGTTCGAGTAGATCAGCTCTTCGGACACCGGTGGCGTGTCGCTCAGCACGCCCAGCCAGCCGAAGGGGTACACGCGTTCATGGGTCGTCAGCGCCGCCTGCGGCACGCTCGCACGGCTCACGCCGTGGTAGCCGTCGCAGCCGGCGATGAAATCGCACTGCAGCTCCTGCAAGCGGCCGTCGTGGTGGAAGTGGACGCTGGGCGACACACCGTCGAAGCCGTGCACGCTCACGTCCCGGGCTTCGTAGAAGGTGGGCGCCGAGAGGGCCGCGCGGGCCTGCATCAGGTCGCGCGTCACCTCGGTCTGTCCGTACACGATGACCTGGCTGCCGCCGGTGAGCCCGTTCAGGTCGATGCGATGCCGTTCGCCGTCGAAAGCCAGCTCCACCCCGCCATGCACCAGTCCTTCGCGGTGCATGCGTTCGCCGACGCCAGCTTCGTCCAGCAAGTCGGCAGTGGTCTGTTCGAGCACGCCGGCACGGATGCGCCCAAGCACATAGTCGGCGCTTTGCCGCTCCACGATGACGTTGGCAATGCCGGCGCGGCTGAGCAACTGGCCGAGCAGCAGGCCCGAGGGGCCAGCACCGATGATGGCAACTTGGGTTCGCATGAAGCACCTTTCGAGACAGCGTGAAAGACGCCCAGCTTAGGTCCGGCGACTGCCGGGTTCAATGGACGTAACGCGCCGGGGCTTGCACAATTCGAACATGCACCGACTGCCCACCCGCAAGCCGCCCGTCCAGCTTCCCACCTTCGCCCTGTACGGCGAGCATGGCCGCGCGCTGGATGTCGACTGGCTGCACGTCGAATCCATCGCCGCCCGCAGCCGGGTGAACGACTGGGAGATCAAGCCCCACCGCCACGAGGCGCTGTTTCAAATTCTGTACATCCGCCGCGGCCGTGTCGAGGTGCTGGCCGAAGGCGCCTCCTTGCGACTGAAGGGGCCCTGCGTGGTGACGGTGCCCGCCCTGTCGGCGCACGGCTTCAGCTTCTCGCGGCGGGTCGACGGCACGGTCTTCACCGTGCTGGAGCAGCACCTGCGCGACCTGCTGGCGCACGAGCCCTCGCTGCAGGAGCAGGCCTTGCGGCTTCGCAGCGAAGCGCTGCCCGAGGCGCACCTGGCCGACATCGACGCCGCGGCCGCCGCCTTGCGCGACGAATTCGCCGCGAGCGCGCCTTGGCGGTCGCTGGCCATCGACGCCGCCTTGCTGCGCTTCGTCCTTGCCATCCAGCGGGCCATCGGCGTGAGCCTGGCGGGCGAAGAGCAGGGCGACCGCGCCATCGAGCATGTCAAGCGCTACCGGGCGCTGGTCGAACGGCGTTTTCGCGATCAGGCCAAGGTGTCGGACTGCGCCCGCGAGCTGAACATCACGCCCACGCAGTTGAACCGGGTGTGCCACCGCGTGCTGGGCCACTCGGCGCTTGCGGTGATGAACGCACGCATCGTGCTGGAGGCGCAGCGCGAACTGGCCTATACCACCTTGAGCGTCAAGCAGATCGGCCTGGGGCTGGGCTTTGCCGACCCGGCGTACTTCACGCGCTTCTTCCAGCGCGAGACCGGCCAGTCGCCAAGCGCCTGGCGCGCCAGCCGCGATTCACGCGGCACGCTGCCGCAAGCGGCCTGACACGGGTGCGTGCTTCAGCGGACGATGTGCGAATCAGCGCGCAGCCGCCGGCTGCACAGCGCGCGCTCGCGCAGGCGCTCGACGCGATGACGACGCCGTGCGCGCATCGGCATTCAGGCCGAACCGCTCGAGCATGAAATCGACGAAGGTCGTGAGCTTTGGCACCGGCTGGCGGTCGCGCGGGTAGAGCAGGTGCATCGGCCGCGCAGGCGGCAGGTGGTCTTCGAGCAGCGACACGAGGCGGCCGCTCGCGATGTCCTCGCCCACCAGCGCCTCGGCCTGCATGATGAGCCCCGCGCCTTCCAACGCGGCCATGCGAAGGGCGCCGCCGTGGTTGGAGACGAGCCGGCAGGCCGGGCCGACCTCGTCGTCGGCGTTGCTCGATCGCAAGGACCACTGCCCATCGCGGTTCCAGTGTGAAAAGCCGAGGCATTGGTGCCTGGCGAGTTCGGCGAGCGTGCGCGGCGTGCCCGCGCGTTCGAGGTAGCCGGGCGCCCCGCAGATGCGCATGCGATACGGCTGCAGGGGGCGCGCCACGAGGCCGGAATCCTTCAGGTGGCCGATGCGGATGGACACGTCGAAACCCTCCTGCGCCATGTCGGCCACGCGGTCGTCGAGCGAGAGTTCCACGGTCACTTCCGGCCAAGCCGCGAGGTAGTGCGACAAGGCCGGCGCAAGGCGCATGGAGCCGAACACCACCGGCGCCGTGACCCGCAGGCGGCCGCGAGGCTGGCCGCGCAAGGCTTCGGCCCCGCGCTCCGCGGCGCGCACCTCGGCGAGGATGTCGCGGCAGCGTTCGTAGAAATGCCGGCCGACCTCGGTCAGGCTTTGCCGCCTCGTCGTGCGTGTCAGCAGCCGCGCGCCCAAGCGGTCCTCGAGCAGCCGCAGGTGCTTGCCCACCATGGGCGCGGAGAGATCGAAACGCTTGGCCGCGGCCGACAGGCTCCCGTCGTCGACGACGGCCACGAAGACTTCCATGCTGAGCAAGCGATCCACGATTCGGAACTCCTGGTTTCGAGTGATCTTCATGCTAGGCGATTTTTCTTCTGTGGTTTTGTTTCCAGAATCGCCCCCACTCAACCACTTCCCAAGGAGAACCCATGAAAGTCGTCGTCATCGGAGCCAGCGGCACCATCGGCCAGGCCATCGTGAGCGAACTCGGTGCGCGCCACGAGATCGTCGAGGTCGGCAAGACGCGCGGCCAGCACCAGGTCGACATCACGCAGGTGCAGAGCGTGAAGGCCTTGTTCGAACGGCTGGGCCGGGTCGATGCGATCGTGTCCGCAGCGGGCGGCGTGCATTTCGCGCCCTTGCCCGAGATGACCTCCGAGCAGTTCAGCGTCGGTCTCAACAACAAGCTGCTCGGGCAGGTGAACCTCGCGCTCGTCGGGCAGCATCACCTGAGCGACGGAGGCTCCATCACGCTCACGAGCGGCATCCTGTCGGACGAGCCGGTGCGGCAAGGCAGCAATGCGACGACGGTGAACGCCGCGCTCGAGGCCTTTGCACGCGCAGCCGCCATCGAGTTGCCGCGCGGGCAGCGCATCAACGTCGTGAACCCGACGGTGCTCACGGAATCGATGGCGATCTATCAGTCCTTCTTCCGCGGCTTCGAGCCGGTGCCTGCCGCGCGCGTGGCGCTGGCCTACAGCCGCAGCGTGGAAGGCCCCCAGACGGGACGCGTCTACCGCGTCTGGTGAGCGAGGGCCAAGGCGTCAGAGCTCGAACACGTCCTTGTACGACACGTAGATCGTGAGCATGAGGACGGGCACGAGCACGAACCAGCCAAGGCCGATGGGGATGGAGGCGACGACGGCCGCGATCAGGTACACGATGCCGTAGAGCAGGAAGGGCCAGATGTTCTTGAGGCTGGCCGAGAAGCTGGCCTTGAGTGCGTCCAGCGGCGGCGTGCCGCGGAAGAGGACGAGGCCGGGTGCGAACCAGAAGGCCATCGCCAGTGCGAAGCCGAGCACGAAGCACAGCAGCATCGTGACAAGGCCGGTGCCCATCGCCGCGGCCACGCCAGCGCTGCTGGCGTGGCCGCCGCCCATCACCATGCCCATGACGGCGCCTGCGCCCAGCAGGAAAGCCACCACGGCCACGACGATGGACGCGCCCAGCAGCAGCGCACCGAGGATCACGAGCGGCGACAGCGAAGCCGATTGGAACGGCGAGAAGAGGTCACCCACCTCCAGGGTGCCGCCGGCGTCTACCTTGCGGGCCGCCTGCATCCAGCCCGCGACGAACACCGGCGCGAGCAGTGCCGCCGCGATGCTGCCCAGCAGCGGAATGAACGCGAGCACCAAGAAGATGACGATGTTGATGAGGCCGAGCACGACCCAGATCAACGGGTTCTTCATGAAGATGGCCCAGGCGTCGCTCCACCAGCTCACGCCGCGGCCGGGATCGACGGATTTCGGGGCGAGTGCGCTCGTCGGGGTGGAATCCATGAAGACCCTCCTGTTGTGTGGAATGGCGCCGGGGGGCGGCGGTTCGCGGGATTCTAGGGGTCGAGGGTGGCTCGCGGCCAGTTCGGACCGGTGTGCCACTTTCGCGACGCGACAGCCAAAGTACCATCGCAAAAACGCGCATCCTCAGATTCACGGCAACCCACGATCCGTGGCGTGCGATGCGCCGGCCCTGCAACGACAGGAGACACGATTGGCGGCAGGCACCAGGTGGGCACTGGATGGCGGCGTGGCGGTGATCACCGGCGCCGCCAGCGGCATCGGTGCGGCCCTGGCGTTGAGCCTCGCGCGGCGCGGCATGAACCTGGCGCTCGCCGACGTGAATGCGGCCGGTCTCGACGTGGTGGTGCAGGCCACGCGTGCCCGTGGCGTGCGGGTCAGCGGCCACGTGCTGGACGTGAGCAGCGTCGAAGCGGTGGCTGCACTCCCGCAGGCCGTGCTCGCTGAACACGGCAAGGTCACCGTGCTCGTCAACAACGCCGGCGTGGCGCTGGGCGGCACCTTCGAGCAGATCGATGCGGCGGATTTCGACTGGCTGATGAGCGTCAACTTCCAGGGCCCCGTGCGGCTGGTGCGCGCCTTCCTGCCCATCCTCGCGCGCGAGAGCGCGGCGCAGATCGTCAACGTGTCCAGCGTCTTCGGCATCGTCGCGCCACCCGGGCAGACGGCCTACTGCGCGAGCAAGTTTGCCTTGCGCGGCTTCTCCGAATCGCTGCGGCACGAGCTCGAGGCCGCGGGCTCGCCGGTGGGCGTCACGCTGGTGCACCCCGGCGGCGTGCGAACCGCCATCGCGGAGAACGCGCGGCTGCCCAAGGGCGCCCCCGGCGAACAGGTCGCGCGCGAGCGTGCCGCCTGGTGCAGCCTGCTGACGCTGCCGCCCGAGACCGCAGCCGAAGGCATCGCGCAGGCCATCGAGCGCCGCGAGCCGCGAGTGCTCGTGGGCACCGACGCGCGACAGGCGGCGTTCCTGCATCGCCTCATGCCGGTGGGCTACTGGCGGCTGATGGCGCGCGGCATCGCGCGGCGCATCGGCCGCCAGGCGGACGCGGCATGAAGGCCAGCTGGCAGGCCCGCGTCGCGACTTTCATCGTGCGCCGCCGGGTGAAGCCCGCGCTCGGCGACATGAGCGACCTGGCCCGCGTGCGCCGCGCCTTCAACTCGCCGTTGCCGTGGCCGCGCGGCGTGCGCTTTACGGAAGACGTGGTGGGCGGCGTTCGCGGCGAATGGGTGGAGGCGGAGCAGGGCGGTGCAGCAGGCACCATGCTCATGTACATCCATGGCGGCGGCTTCGTCGGGTGTTCGCCGCGCACGCACCGGCCGCTCACGGCGGCGTTGGCGCTGAAGGGGCTGCGGGTGTTCGTGGCGGACTATCGGCTGGCACCGGAGCACCCTTTTCCCGCAGCGCTCGATGACGTGCTCGCGGCATGGCGGGGCTTGCGATCGGTGCCCGATGGCGCGCCGGGTTCGCAACGCTTCACCGTCGCCGGCGACAGCGCGGGTGGCAATCTGTCGCTCGCATTGATGATCTCCCTGCGCGATGCGGGCGAACGCCTGCCCGATGCCGCCGTGCTGTTCTCGCCGGCCACCGACCTCACCGGCGGCAGCCCCTCGCTCACCGAGAACAGCGAGCGGGACGCGATGTTCCTCGGCCTCGCGCTGGGCAATCTCGCCAACCATTACATCGCGGCTGTCGACGCAGCGAATCCACTGGCCTCGCCACTGCTGGCAGACCTGCATGGCCTGCCGCCGCTGCTCGTGCACGTGGGCCAGGACGAGGTCCTGCGCGACGACAGCATCCGCCTGGCCGAGAAGGCGCGCGCGGCCGGTGTGCAGGTGGAGTTGCGCGTCTGGCCGGGCGTGCCGCATGTGTGGCAGCTGCTGTGGCGGCTGCCCGAAGCCAGGCGCTCCGTCGCCGCGGCCGCGCGATTCCTGCACGACGCATCGTCCGAACGCGAGGAACGGTTGGACGTTGCCATCATCGGTGCCGGCCTCTCGGGCATCGGTGCTGCAGCGCATCTGCAGGACCGCTGCCCCGACAAGCGCTACGCCATCCTCGAAGCACGCGAGGCCGTCGGCGGCACCTGGGATCTGTTCCGCTACCCCGGCATCCGATCCGATTCCGACATGTACACGCTGGGCTACAGCTTCAAGCCGTGGGCGGACCCGAAGGCCATCGCCGATGGTCCGTCGATCCGCGCCTACGTGAGCGAGACGGCGCGCGAACGTGGCATCGACCGGCACATCCGCTTCGCGCATCGCGTGGTGAGCGCCGATTGGTCGTCGGCCGATGCCTGCTGGCACCTCGTGGCCGAGCGTGGTGATTCACGCGAACCAGTGCGCCTGCGCGCCAACTTCCTGCTCGTGTGCAGCGGCTACTACAGCTACGCGCAAGGCCACCGCCCGTCCTTTCCCGACGAGGCGCAGTACCGCGGCACGCTCGTGCATCCGCAGTTCTGGCCCGGGTCGCTCGACCATGCGGGCAAGCGGGTGCTGGTCATCGGCAGCGGCGCGACGGCCGTCACGCTGGTGCCGGAGATGGCGAAGACCGCCGCGCACGTCACCATGCTGCAGCGCTCGCCGTCCTACGTCGTGGCGCTGCCTTCTCGCGACGTCATCGCCGACGCCCTCAGGCGCGTCATGCCCGCGATGTGGGCCTACCGGATCGTTCGTGCGAAGAACGTGCTGCTCGCGATGCTCTTCTTCAAGCTGTCGCGGCGCTGGCCGCAGCAGGTGAAGGAGCGGCTGCTGCGCGAGGTGAAGCGCCAGGTGGGGCCGGGGCAGGACGTCGACATCCACTTCAGCCCGCGCTACAAGCCCTGGGACCAGCGTGTGTGCATCGTGCCCGACGGCGACCTGTTCAAGGCCATCCGCGAAGGCCGCGCCTCGGTCGTGACGGACCAGATCGAGCGCTTCACCGAGACCGGCGTGCGGCTCGCCTCCGGCCAATCCATCGACGCCGACATCGTCGTCACCGCCACGGGCCTGCAGATGAACCTGCTGGGCGACGTCGCCTTCAGCGTGGACGGCGTGAGCTGCGACTTCGCGCAGGCCATGGCCTACAAGGGCATGATGTTCAGCGGCGTGCCCAACCTCGTCTACACCTTCGGCTATACGAACGCCTCGTGGACGCTGAAGGCCGATCTCACGGCCCGCTACGTCTGCCGCCTGTTCGCGCACATGGACCGGCACGGCTATGCATCGGCCACGCCCCGGCGCGACCCTGCGGTGCAGGAGGCGCCGTTCCTGGATTTCAGCTCCGGCTACGTGCAACGGGCGATCGGCATGCTGCCCAAACAGGGCGCGACGCGGCCGTGGCGGGTCTACCAGAACTACGTGCTGGATTTCTTCACGCTTCGCTACGGCGCGGTAGCGGACGGGACCCTGGAGTTCACCCGGGGTATGCAGCGATGAGCGATCGCCACGGCCGATTCGAAACACAGAGAACACCGAGTACCACGGAGCCCACAGAGGCTTTGATCTTCTCTGTGGGCTCTGTGCGCTCTGTGGTTGAACCTCTTTTCACGCCGTTGCGCGCTGCCAGCGCCCGATTACCAGCGCTGATGGACCGACGGCTTGGCGTACTGTTCGTAGACCTGCCGCGCACGCGCCATCACGTCAGCCGGCAACTCCGGCAGGTCTGCCGCCGCCATGTTCTCCTCGACCTGGGCGGGCCGCCGTCCACCCGGGATGGCGCAGGTGACCGCCGGGTGCATGAGGATCCATCGCAGCGCGAACTGTGCCAGCGTCTGCCCGGTAGGCACCAGCGGGCGCAGCGCTTCGACCGCCTGCAGGCCAAGCTCGTAGTCCAGGCCTGAGAAGGTTTCACCGCGGTCGAAGGCCGCGCCTTCGCGGTTGAAGTTGCGGTGGTCTTCGGCCTGGAAGGTGCTTTCGCGGGTGAGGCGGCCGCTCAACAGGCCTGAAGACAGCGGCAGCCGGGCGAGGATGCCGACGCGGCGCTTGAGAGTCTGCTCGAACAGCAGCTCCGCCGGACGCTGCCGGAAGATGTTGTAGACGATCTGCACCGACTGCACGCCCGGGTATTCGATCGCCTTGAGCGCTTCCTCCACCTTCTCCACGCTCACGCCGTAGTAGCGCAGCTTGCCGGCCTTGACCAGGCCGTCGAGTGCATCGAAAGCCTCGGGCATGTAGAAGACGGGCGTGGGCGGGCAGTGCAGTTGCAGCAGGTCCAGCGCCTCGACCTGCAGGTTGACGAGGCTGCGCTCGACGAAGGCGGTGAGGTTCTCGCGGGTGTAGCCCTCGGCCACGTGCGGCGACAGCCTGCGGCCGGCCTTGGTGGCGACGTGGAAGGGCTCGCTGCGTTCGCGGCGCAGCCGCGCGATGAGCCGTTCGCTGTGGCCGTCGCCGTACACGTCGGCGGTGTCGAAGAAGTTCACCCCCATGTCCAGCGCGCGGTGCAGCGTCGCCATGGCCTCGTCGTCATTGGTCTGACCCCAGGAGCCGCCGATGGCCCAGGCGCCGAAGCTCACGCTCGACACCTTCCAGCCGGTTCGTCCGAGTTCGTTGTATTGCATGCGTCTCTTTCGTGGTTTGAATGCATCGGCGCGCGAGGCTCGCGGCGCCATGCGAAGCGGCAATGCTAGGGCCTGCGGCAAACACGCGCCCGTGGCGTCTCGAATGGGCGGGCTGCGAGGAAGACTTCACGCCGGAAGGCGAATCTTTACCGACTGGTTGGGGTAAACGTGGGGGACGCGGAGGACTCCTGGGTGGAATGTCGTGCAAAGAGACTGTTCCGTGGCACGTCATTGCAGTAGTCTTGCAATCGCGATGCCTCGCGACTGACCAGGGAGGTCATAAAAATGGAAACTCGCTTCGAGCGGGACGTGCTCGCGCACAACCCCGACGCGATCGTCGTGCTTGATCCGCAGGGCAGCGTCCTGCACTGGAACAGCGCCGCCGTCACCATCTTCGGGTTCCAGCCGGACGAAGCACTCGGGCGCACGATGGCCAACCTGGTCGTCGCGCCGGAGTTCCAGCAGGCGTTCGCCGATGGCCTGGCCCGCGCCAGGACCGCCGGGCTGCACGTCGACGAGGCGGTGCGACGGCGCAAGGACGGCTCCGCCCTGCAGGTGAGCGGTTCGACGAAGGCAGTGCGCAAGGCCGACGGCGAGCTCGACTACTTCGTCATCAGCCAGAAGGACGTCACCACGCTCAAGACCGAGCGCGACATCCGCCTGGTCGAAGCCCGCTACCGCGACCTGCTCGAATACACGCCCGATGCGATCCTGATCGTCAACCTCACGGGACGCATCGTGCTCGCCAATGCACAGGCGCAGCAGGTGTTCGGCTACGAGCGCGGCGAGGTGCTGGGCCAGTCGATCGAGATGTTGCTGCCGCAGCGCTACCGCCAGGCCCACATCGGCCGGCGCGCCGGCTTCTTCGAGCGGCCTCGAACGCGTGCGATGGGCGCCGGGCTCGAACTTTTCGGGCAACGGCGCAGCGGCGAGGAGTTTCCGGTTGAGATCAGCCTGTGCCCGGTGGACACCGAGGAAGGCTCGATGGTGATGTGCTCGGTGCGCGACATTGCCGACCGCCAGGAAGCGCGCAGCCGCGCCGACCGCAAGTTCCGCGACCTGCTCGAGTCCGCACCGGATGCGATGGTCATCGTCAACGAGGCCGGCCAGATCGTGCTCGTGAACTCGCAGACGGTGAAGCTCTTCGGCTGGGACCGCGAGGAACTGCTCGGGCAAACCGTCGACAAGCTGGTGCCGCTGCGTCTGCGCGGCGCGCACCCGCACCACCGCGTGGGTTTCTTCACGCAGCCCAAGGTGCGGCAGATGGGCGCGGGGCTGGACCTGTACGGCCTGAGAAAGGACGGCAGCGAGTTCCCGGTGGAGATCAGCCTGAGCCCCATCCAGACCGAAGATGGCCTGCTCGTCGCCAGCGCCATCCGCGATGCGAGCGAGCGCAAGCGCAACGAGCAGGTGCTGCACGAAGCCAACCGGCTCAAGAGCGAGTTCCTCGCCAACATGTCGCACGAGCTGCGCACGCCGCTCAACGGCATCCTCGGCTTCACCGAGCTGTTGCTGGACCAGCGGCCGGGCAGGCTCAACGACAAGCAGCTCGAATACCTCGGCGACGTGCACGAATGCGGCAAGCACCTGCTGCAGCTGATCAACGACGTGCTCGACCTGTCCAAGGTGGAGGCCGGGCGCATGGAGGTCTTTGCCGAGTCCTTCGCGCCGCGCGCGATCATCGCCTCGGTGTGCACGGTGGTGGGCCCCATTGCGCGCAAGAAGCGGATCTCGCTGCATCCGCCGGCCGGCGACGTGATTCCCGTGGTCACGCTGGACCTGCAGAAGTTCCGCCAGATCCTCTTCAACCTGGTGTCCAACGCCCTCAAGTTCACCAACGAGGGCGGCCATGTGTTCGTGGAGCTCGAACGCTTGCCCGATGAGCGCCTGCGGCTCACGGTGCGCGACACCGGCATCGGCATCGCGTCGGCCGACGTGGCGCGATTGTTCGAGGCCTTCCGCCAGCTCGACGGCGGCCTGACGCGGCGCTACGAAGGCACCGGGCTCGGCCTGACCCTCACCCGCAAGCTGGTGGAGCTGCAAGGCGGCAGCATCGAGGTGCACAGCGAGGAGGGCGTGGGCAGCGAATTCAGCGTGAATCTGCCGCTCACCGTGAGTGCCACCGCAATCGCGTGAGGCCGGCATGAACGAACGCATCCTCGTGGTCGACGACAACGTCTACAACCGCAAGCTCGCCTGCGACCTGCTCACGATGGAAGGCTTCGATGTGCAGTCTTGCGAGGACGCGGAACAGGCGATGGACATGCTCACGCACATGCGGCCCCACCTCATCCTCATGGACATCGGCCTGCCCGGCATGGACGGCCTGACGTTCACGCGACGCCTGAAGGCCGACCCGCGCCATGCATCGATCCCGGTGATCGCCTTCACCGCCTTCGCGATGAAGGGCGACGAGCAGCGCGCGCTGGACGCCGGTTGCAGCGGCTACATCTCCAAGCCCATCGACACGCGCCGGCTGGGCACGCAGGTGACGCTGGCGATCGCCGATTCGGTCAAGTCGCAGGCGCAGATCAAGGTGATGATCGTCGAGGACCATCGCATCGACATGAAGCTCGCCGGCGACTGCGTGCGCCTGAGCGGGCATGTCGTGCTGAGCAGTTCCACCGCAGAGGATGCGCTGCACAGCCTGGCCGACAGCCTTCCGGACGTCGTGCTGCTGGACCTGAACCTGCCGGGCATGGATGGCCTGAGTTTCGTGAAGCTGCTCAAGGCCGACCCGCAGACGGCGGCTCTGCCCGTGGTGGCCGTCACCGCCTACCCCGACGACTTCCAGCGCGACGAGTTGCTGGTCGCGGGCTGCATCGCCTACCTCGTCAAGCCCTTCGCCCCCCGCGAGTTGTTGCATGCGCTGGAGCTCGCATCGGGACGCGCCTGACATCCGACACAATGGGCCGGCCTCAACCCCGAAAGCCCACGCTCATGAAGAAGCACCGCTTGCTGCTGGCCGCACTCGTCGCCGCCGGTGTCCTCCACGCATGCACCGCGCCGGGCGCCGCCGATGGCCGGCCCACGGGCGCCGACCGCGGCAAGGACGCCGCCGTGCAGGCCATCGACACCGTCGTCGTCATCTACGCCGAGAACCGTGCCTTCGACACGTTGTACGGCACCTTCCCGGGCGCCAACGGCATCCCCGGCGTGAACCCGTCGTCCACCGGCTCCGCCGAGCCGCAGAAGGACTTCAGTGGCGCCGTGCTGCCCACGCTGCCGCCGGTGTGGGGTGGCGTGACGGCGGGCGGCCAGCCGGTGGCCATCGCGCAGGCACAGACGGTGGGCATGCCCAACAAGCCGTTTCGCATCGACGACCCGGCGGGCTTCGGCGCCACCGGCACGCCGATCGGGCAGGACGTCATCACCCGCGATTTGGTGCACGCCTTCTTCATCAACCAGATGCAGATCAACGGCGGGCGCAACGACCGCTTTGCCGCGTACTCGGATGCCGGCGGCCTGAGCATGGGCTACTACGACGGCAGCCGCATGCGCATGTGGAAGCTGGCCCAGCAATACACGCTGGCCGACAACTTCTTCATGGGCGCGTTCGGCGGCTCGTACCTGAACCACCAGTACCTCGTCTGCGCCTGCGCGCCGATCTACCCCAACGCGCCCGATTCGCCGGCGCGCAGCCTCATTGCCGAGACGGAAGTGGACGCCCAGGGCAACTTCGTGCGGCTCATCCCGGGCAAGGACAACCCCGCCTCGGTACTCGACGGCCGGGCGCAGTACAAGCATTACGGCAACATCACGCCGCGCGAGCCGGACGGCACGTACCGCGCGGTCAACACCATGCAGCCGCCGTACCAACCTAGCGGCAACACACCCACCACCGACCCGCGCCTGGCCGACCCCGCCAAGCCCACGACGCTGCCCGCGCAGACGCAGGCGACCATCGCCGACCGGCTGGATGCGAAGCACGTGGGATGGGCCTGGTACGCGGGCGGCTGGAACACCGTGACCGCCGGCACGCCCGAGGCGCGCAAGGAGATCTACGCCGGCCGCGTGCTGTTCCAGCCGCACCACCAGCCGCTGAACTACTACACCGCCTTCGACCCGGTGGCGCATGCCGACGCGCGCGCCGCGCACTTCAAGGACTTCGACACCCACTTCTTCGCCGATGCCGACGCCGGCAAGCTGCCCGCCGTCACGTTCTACAAGCCGCAGGGCAACCTCAACCAGCATGCCGGCTACGCCAACCTGAGCGACGGCGATGCGCACATTGCGCAGGTCGTCGAGCGGCTGCAGAAGAGCCCGCAGTGGTCGCACATGCTGATCGTCGTCACCTACGACGAGAACGGCGGCTTCTACGACCACGCGCCGGTGCCGCGCGGCGACCGCTTCGGCCCGGGCACGCGCATCCCGGCGATCATCGTGTCGCCGCGTGCGAAGAAGGGCTTCATCGACAAGACCGCCTACGACACCGGCTCCATCCTGCGCTTCATCACGCGCCGCTTCGGGCTCGAGCCGCTGCCGGGCATCGTCGAGCGCGACAAGGCGCTGGTGGCCAACGGGTTCAAGCCGATGGGAGACCTGAGCGCCGCCTTGGAGTGAACTCGAATGCGGCTCAAGCACATCGAGGTCCTGCACGCAATCATGGTGTCGGGCTCGCTCAGCGGGGCGGCCCGGCTGCTCAACGTGAGCCAGCCGGCGGTGACGCAGAGCCTGCAGCATGCCGAGGTGCAGCTCGGCTACCCGCTCTTCAAGCGCGTGCGCAACCGGCTCATCCCCACGCAGGAGACGCTTGCGCTCTACAGCGAGGTGGACAAGCTTTTCGCGCAGTTGGAGTCCGTTCGAACCCTGGCGCGCAACCTCAAGGAGAGCGCGGAGTTCGAGCTGCGCATGCTGATCCCGCCGTCCTTGTCCTCGCACGTGCTGCCGCTGACGCTCAAGCGCTTCCGGCGCAAGTACAAGTCACTCGCGCTGGACATCCGCACCCTGCATTCGCGCGACATCATCTCGGCCATCGCCCTGCGCGAGGCAGACGTGGGCGTGGTGTACGGCACGCACCCGCACCCGGCGGTGGAGGAACAGTTGCTCGCCACCGGCCACCTCGTGTGCCTGATGCCCGGTGGCGCGAAACCGGCGCCGGCGAAGGGCCGCACCACGCTGCCGCTGACGGAGCTGGCAGGCCAGCCGGTGATCCGCATCCACCACCAGGACCCGATCGGCTTCGTGCTCAACGACCTGGCGGCGCGGCTGGGCGTGGAGTTCGGCGCCGGCGTGACGGTGCAGACCTACCAGGCCGCGCTGTCGCTCGCCGAGCATGGCTTCGGCCCGGCCATCGTGGATCAGTTCACCGTCGCGGGGCGAAGCTTCCAGGGCTTGACGGCACTGCGCATCGAGCCGCTCGTGCCCATCCAGCTCAATGCCATCCGGCCTCGGGTGGAGACGCAGATGGCGGCGGCGGGGCACTTCATCGAGTGCCTGCAGCATGTGGCGACGCGCATCGTGGATGGGGATGATCCCGCCGGCTAGCGGTGATCGATCATTGTTCTTGTAATAAGCGCTACTGTCATGTAGTCTTCATTACATGAACGTAGCGACACCAACGCGCTGGCTGCTCCTGATCCTGTCCCTGCCGACGCAGAGCGCGACGGCGCGCATGCGCATCTGGCGGGCCATCAAAGCCCTGGGCTGCGCCGCACTGCGCGACGGGGCTTACCTGCTCCCGGCCACGCCAGGGCACGAAGAGGCGTTTCGAGATCTTGCCGAGGAGTGCCTGCGCGAAGGGGGCAGTGCCTGGCTGATGGCGGCGGAGCCGAGTTCGGCCGAGGACGCGCAGGCCTATCCCGCACTCTTCAACCGCGGTGAGGACTACGCCGCCCAGGTCACGTCGTGGAAGCAGGCTGCGGCGACCTTGGCAAGCCTTGGCGCTGCCGAGCTGAGCCGCCTCCAGAAGAAGCTGCGCCGCGACTATGACGCGCTGCGTGCCATCGACTTTTTCCCGGGCGAGGCCAGCGTCGACGCCGAAGCGGCGTGGAGCGATTTCAGCCACCGGCTCGAACGCCTGCTGTCGCCCGACGAACCCCGCGATTCCGATGGCAAGGTGCCGCGACTCGACCCGAATCAGTACCAGGGCCGCCTGTGGGCCACCCGCCGGCGCCCGTGGGTCGACCGTGTGGCGAGCGCCTGGCTCATCCGCCGCTTCATCGACCCCGAGGCGCGCTTCCAGTGGCTGGCCAGCCCTGCCGACTGTCCCCGCAAGGCACTCGGCTTCGACTTCGACGGCGCCACGTTCACCCACGTCGGCGAGCGGGTGACCTTCGAGGTCCTGATGGCGAGCTTCGACCTCGAAGACGACCCGGCGCTCCTGCGCCTGGGCACGCTGGTCCATTCGCTGGATGTGGGGGGCGAGGCAGTGCCCGAGGCGACGGGCTTCGAGGCCGTGTTGGCGGGTGCGCGCGAGCGCGTGGCCGACGACGACGCGCTCCTCGTCGAAATGAGCGCGGTTCTCGACTCGCTCTACACGCACTTTCAACGCAGCAAGAACAAGGACGGATCGAAATGACGGAGGAGACCATGACGGCGGCGCCTGGCTACTCCCTGTGGCAGCTCGTGCGCTACATGCTGGCGCTGGGCACCTGGGGCTTCGGCGGCCCGGTGGCCTTGGTCGGCTACATGTACCGCGACCTGGTCGAGCAGCGGCGCTGGGTCTCGGAGGCCGAATACAAGGAAGGCATGACGCTCGCGCAGCTCATGCCGGGGCCGCTGGCGGCACAGCTGTCGATCTACCTGGGCTACGTGCACTACGGTCTGCTGGGTGCAACCGTGGCGGGCATCGCCTTCGTGCTGCCCTCGTTCCTCATGGTCGTGGGCATCGGCGCGGCCTACGTTTCCTACGGCGGCATTCCGTGGATGCAAGCCGTGTTCTACGGAGTCGGCGCCTGCGTCATCGGCATCATCGCGATGAGCGCCTACAAGCTGACCACCAAGAGCATCGGCCGCAACAAGCTGCTCTGGGCGATCTACCTGGTGAGCGCG
>Ga0157377_10000091_pt1 | contig 66087 bp, 62 predicted proteins | sample M55metaG_FD_121116 | JGI IMG/M metagenome (GOLD analysis project Ga0157377, IMG submission 121116) | Miscanthus rhizosphere microbial communities from Kellogg Biological Station, Michigan, USA - M5-5 metaG | ecosystem: Host-associated > Plants > Roots > Rhizosphere > Soil | place: USA: Michigan... | reverse complement strand
TGCGGTCAAACAGTCCCGGCGAGTATGAGGTTGAAGCACGCTGCGCGTGCCGACCCCGCTGCTGCGCTGCTCGCCGCCACACACTGAGTGGGTGGCGGGTGCCGCCTGCCGCTTGAACGAGCAGTGGTGTGCTCGGTCTGGTATTGCTCCCTCTCCCTCTGGGAGAGGGAGCCATTCACGCCGCGAAGCGGAGCTATTCACGCCGACGCACCCGCGCCTTTGCCCTACCCCCCCGACGGCATCGCCAGCAATTCCACCGCTTGCAACAGACGCTCTGCCTGCTCCGGCAACGCAACGCCTTCCGCATTCGCCATGCGCTGCAGCCGATCCAATGCCTCGCCGCGGGTGAGCGAGTAGCGATGCATGATCACGCCCACCGCCATCGCCACCACCGCGGGCATCTCCCGGCCCACCGTTGCCGCAGATGACACCGCGGGCCGATCGCGCAAGGGAATGAAGCCGCTGTCGGCCTTACGCCCGACCGCCATCGCCGCATTCGCGAAGGCGGCCTCCACGGCCGGCACGATCTGGCGGATGTCCAGGGGCTTCACGAGATAGGCCACCGCACCCAGTTCCTTCACCTGCCGCATGGTCTCGTCGTCGGAGAAGGCGGACAGGAACATGAACGGGATCTGGCAGTACTCGCGCAGGTAGGCGGCGACATCGAAGCCGCTCATGCCTTCCATGCGGATGTCCAGCAGCGCGAGCTCGGGCTTGTGTTCACGCGCGAGCAGGATGGCATCGTCGCCGTTGTCGGCGTCGATCACCTCGTAGCCGGCCTGCGAGAGGCCATGGGTGAGCGTGGCCAGCACCAGCCGGTCGTCGTCCACCACCAGGATCTTTCCCTTGCCTTGCACTGCGTGTCCCTCGTCGTGTGCCACCCCGGCTGCTGCATCGATTCTGGCCCAAAAGACCTGCCGCGAGTCCGCCGGTTTCTCCTACATCGGATCGAGTTTGCTGATGCCCGGCGGCGACAAACGCACAGTCGCCACCACTTCATCGCCACGCTGCTCCAGGCTCAGGCTCGCGCTCTTGCGCGGCAGCAGCGCACGCACGAGTCCGAGGCCCGACACGCCGCCCGGGAAACGCGCCAGGCTGAAGCCCGCCGGCAGCTGCGCGCGGTTGGCAATGAGCACCTGCACGCCGTCGGGCTCGCACAGCAGCGTGACGGACACCTGCAGGCCACGGCCGGCAATGCTGTGCTTCACCGCGTTGGTCAGGAGCTCGTTCACCGTCAGCGCGATGGGAATCGCCTCGGCCTCGGGCAGGGCCCACTGGTGCGGCGCGGGGCCGTCCACCGTGAGCAGGATGGGATGCCCGAACGTCCGCTGCACCGAGCTCGTGATGGCCTCCACCACGCTCTTCAGGCGCAGGGGCCCGGTCACGCCGACCTGCAGGCCGTAGACCTGCGCGATGGCCTGCACCTGGCCCACGACTTCGGAGATGGCTGGCGCCATCTCGGGCTTGCGCGAGGCGATCTGCTGCAGCAGCCCGGCCACGCCCTGCAGGTTGTTCTTGATGCGGTGGTGGACCTCTTTCACCAGCATCTCGCGCTGCGTCACCGCGGCTTCCAGGCGCGCCTCTTGCGCGGCACGCTGCTCGGTCACGTCGGTGGCCACGAGCAGCAGTTGGTCAGGCGGCTGGCCGGGCGATGCCAAGGGCAGGTAGCGGGCATCCCAGTAGCGCGTTTCGCCGTTCGCGTCGACGCTGTACTCGACCTGCGTCAGCCGGCGCGAGGCAAGCGCGCGTTCCATGTCGGCGCGCCGCTGCGCGGCGATGAGCGTGCCGAAGATCTCCTCCGACGTGCAGCCCACGAGTTCCATCGGCGTGCGCCCGACGCTGCGCGCCGCGACCTCGTTCACCTGCAGGATGCGCAGCGTCTTCGCATCCTGCAAGGTGATGGCCATGGGCGCGGCCTCGATGATGCGTTGCAAGGACGCCTGGGCCTGCGCGGTGCGTGCCTCGGCCTCGCGGCGACGCTCGATGTCCAGCAGCGCGTAGGTGAGCTGGCGCCCCGCCTGTCGGCCGGTGGCGACGACGTTGCCGACCACCCAGAACTCGCGGGCGTCGCGCGCCTTCACGCGACACTCGAAGGTCTCGGCCTGGCCTTCGACGAGGCTGTCGAGGTAGTGCGTCTGGCGGAACGGGTGATCGCCCTCGGGCGTGGCGACGGTGCTGATCGGCTGCTCGATGAAGTCCGCGAGGTCGCCGCCGAACATGCGGCGCGCTGAGCGGTTCATCCACTCGATGCCGCCGGGCCCGACGGTCACGATGCCCACCAGCACCGAATCGAGGATGGCGCGCGTGCGGTCGGCCTGCAGTGCCACCGCCTGCTCGGCGCGATGGCGCGCGTCCACGTTCACGTAGGACGCGATCACGCCACCCGACACGTCGCCATCGACCACGAGCCGCTTGCTGACCTGCACCCACAGGAGCCGGCCGTCGCTGCGCCGAAGTTGCCGTTCGCCGTTCCAGCGGCCGTACTGGCGCAGCGCCTGTTCCTCGACCGCCCACGCGCGGTCGTGCTCGGCCCGATCGGGAAAGAGCTGCAGCAGCGGCATGTCCACGAGCTCCGCCGCCGGCAGGCCGATGAGCTGCGCGAGTGCATCGTTGACGCGCTGCAGCCGGCCTTGGCGCAAGAAGGCGACGCCCACCTCCGACAGGCTGAACATCAGCTCGCGGTCGCGCGCGAGCGACTCCAGCTCCCTCTGCTGCGCCTTGAGCCGCGTGATGTCCGACAGCACGGCGATGGCCTCCATCGCACCTTCCGGCGGGCCGGTGCGCCGCACCGACAGCGCCACCCACAGCGGCGACGCCAGCGCGCCGAGCGCCTGCGGCAGCTCGAACTCGGTCTCGTAGGTGTGGCCTTCTTGGAGCGCGGCGAGCGTGTCGGCGGCGATGCGATGACCCTCGGGCGTCGAGCCGAAGAGCTCGTGCAGGCTGCTGCCCGCTTCGCCTGCGCCGGACAGGCCGAGCATGGTCTCGAAGCGCCGGTTGCAGCGCACGAGCACATTCCCGCGCAGGTAGGCGATGCCGGCGGTGCTGCTCTCGAGGATGGTCGAGAGTTCGTGCAGCAACTGCTCGCTGCGAAGCTGGGACTGGTGCTGCTCGGTGATGTCCAGCGTGACGACCGAGGTGGTCCGCTGGCCCGAGGCGAGCGTGGCCGGCTCCACGCGCGTGAGCAGCCAGCGCTGGCCCAGCTGCGGATGCTTCACCGCATAGCGCACTTCGGCGCGCTGCGCATGCCGCAGGGCCTGCTGAAGCCGTTCGTACTCGGGCAGCGATTCGGGGGCGACGATGTCGCGGCTGATGGACTGCAGCGCAGCCGATGCACTGCCCGCGCCCTCCCCGCCCGAAGCGTAGTTCTGCCGAAGCCAGCCCGACGATTCCTGGAAGGTGGCGATGCCCACGCCCGCGGTGTCGACGAGCGCGCCGATCTGCATCTGCGCGAGGTCGCGCTCTTCCTCGGCGCTGCGGTCTTCCACCACCGCCATGTAGCGGCGCTGGCCGCCCGGCGTCTCGTAGCAGCGCACGCTGGATCGCAGCCGGCGCGGCACGCCGTCGGGCTGCACCACCCAGCCTTCGGAGCTCACCGGCAGGCTGCCCGGCTGCAGCTGGGCCAAGGGCGCGCCGTCGGACCAGGCCAGCAGTTGCGCGAGGCTGGGCGACGCATCCGACAGCAGCGCGGGCACTTCGCCCGACAGTGCATCGAAGGCGGGGTTGGTGCGCACGAGCAGCCCGGTGCCGTCGAAGAGCACCATGCCCACGGGGCTCAGGTCGAACCAGTCATCCAGCTCGCGTGCCGAGCGGTCGGCACGTTCGCGCGCGGCATGCTCGGCCGTGCAGTCCTGCATCACCACGAGGTACAGCGGGCGGCCGCGTTCGTCCTGCACGAGCGACGGTGCCGCGCGGAACCAGCGCTCGCGCCCGCTCGCATCCACCAGCCGGCGCTCGATCAGCGGCGGCGTTTCGTCGCGGCGCAGCACGTCCGTCAATGGCACGCGCGATGCGGCGTTGGCAGCACGGTCCTCGCGCGGTTGCAGGTCGATCGGGTCGATGCCGACGAGGTGCTCTCGCGGGAAGCCGGTGTAGTCGAGGTAGGCCTGGTTGACATCGACCATGCGGAAGTCGAGGTCCTGCAAGGTCGCGGGAAAGGGCGAGCGCCAGAGCACGCGCAGCAGCTCGGCCGCAGGCGACGACGGCGCCGCGCGCGGCAGGGTATGTGCCGCAGGCGCTGCAGCCTGCAGGATCTGCACCCTCAGCGTCGAATGCTGCGCATCCAGCGGCTGCCAGGCGAGCTTCGCGCGACGGCCGTCGCGCAAGGTGAGCGTGGGCGTGTCGGGTGCACGCGTGCGCCGTGCCAGGCAGCCGTGCAGCCAGTCGATGGTCGCATCGTTGAGCACCGGGCGAAGCTGGTCGACCCCCTGCCCCGCTTCGCAGGCCAGCAAGCGCAACGCGGCAGTGTTGGCAAAGCTGATGCGCGCCTGTGCGTCGAAAAGCACGATCGCATCGGACAGCTGGTCGAAGAGCTGCCGCAGCGGCAGGGCTTGTGTCCATGAATCAGCGATGGTCATGGCTCAAGGAAGGCGCCCCGCGCGAAGGGTTTCCACACGCCTGCGCCGATGGTCAACCACGGAGGACACTGAGAACACAGAGTGAATTCATCCTCTGTGTTCTCTGTGTCCTCTGTGGTTCAAGAAGCAATGCACCGAGCGAACACGCCCAACGGCCCCAAGTCAATCCAGCTGGGCCGCCGACGTCAGCGCACGCAGCTCGGCCCGGTTGATCTCGCTCACGCTCATCATCAGCTGGTCGGCCGCGGCGCGGAAGTCGAACAGCGATTCGGCCTCCACCGAGCGCACCAGCTCGAAGTACGGGTGGTAGGGCCCTGCGCCATCGACCAGCGCCTGGTACACACGCTGCGGGACGGGGATGGTCCGCAGCAGCTCCGAGAACGGCTGCTTGAACATGCGATCGAGCAGCGAGAACACGCCGCAGATGAACATCTCGTTGCGCATCTCGTCGTCGCCGCTTTCACGCACCAGTTCTTCCATCAGCAGGCCGCGGCGCACGGCAGCGAACATCACCGGCTTGAGGTTGGTGTCCTTGCTGGCGGTGGCCAGCAGCAGCGCCAGCCAGCGCTTCAGGCGCTGGTAGCCGAGCATCATGATCGCGTGGCGGAAGGAGCTGATCTCCACCGACAGGCCGAAGGCCGGCGAGTTGATGTAGCGCATCAGCTTGAAGGCGAGCGACGGGTCGCGCTTGAGCGTGCCTTCGAGCTTCTCGATGGGCTCCTGCTTGTCCACGCGGTTGATGAGCTCGACGATCACTTGCAGGTCGGTCTGGCCGGCGGGCTTGCCGCTGGCCATGGAGGTGGACACCGCGTCGTCGATCGGCCAGCCCAGCACGGCGGCGGCACCGCGGCTGAAGCTGGCTTCCATGTCGGTCACGGTGTGGATGCCTGACTGCACGTGCGGGATGCTGCGCGCCACGCCGGAGGGCGCGTGGGTGCCTTCGATGGCGCGCCGGTCGTCGGACAGGTCGATGATCGAGTACTTGAAGCAGGGCAGCACCTCGCGCGGCAGCTCCTTCACCGGACGGCCCTTGAGCAGCATGGTGTTGCCGTGCTTGTGCAGCGCGAGCAGCGGTTCGATGTTGACCGGATCGCTCGCCATGAATGCCGGGATCTCGATCATCACGTTGGTCGCGACTTCGGCCTTCAGCAGGTCTTGCAGCAGGCTCTCGCTGGCCACGTTGAGCGATACGCGCGCACCGTCGGCAGGCCACACGCTGCCCACCGCATGCAGCAGCTGCGCCGCATCGAGCACCGCGTCGGGCTTGAGGGGGAACACAGTCAGGCGCGTCGCGGTGACGCTGCGATTGCGATCGATGAACGGGGAATAACCGAGGGCCACCTGGCCGAGGATGGCATCGCTCAAGGCATGCTCCGTGGATGGGTTGCTAAGCGTTGAGGTACTGGAACAGCGACAGGTGCTGCACCATCGAGTAGGACTTCAATGCGGCATCGTAGCCGCTTTGCTTGTTCTGGAAGTCGGAAATTGCCTGCACCATGTCGAGATCTTCCGCGTTGGATTTCTCGGTTTCGGCCGCCAGCTTCTGCCCGTCCAGCCGATCGTTCACCCCGTCGATGCGGTTGAGCGTCACGCCGGCGTCCGAGCGGGCCACCTGGAGCCGGCTCATGCCCTGGTCGATGTTGCGCAGGTTCATGATGCTGTCCTGCGCGATCTGCGAACCGGTCTTGCCCTGGGCCGAGAGGTCGGTGATGGCCTTGTCCAGCGTGTCGAAGACGCTCAGCGAGGCGGTGGACGGCACCACCTGGAAGGCATCGCCATTGGCCGGCTGGCCGGCGACCGTGAGCGCCATGCCGTCGACCTGGATGGCCGTGCCCGCCTGGTAGGCGACATTGGTCAGCGGCGTGGCGGCGCCGTTCTTGAGCACCGAGTAGGTGGTGACGCCGGCGGTGCTCGTGAACTGGATGTCGTAGGTCGCACCGGTGATGGCCGAAGGGTCGACCACGCGGCCCGGGTCGATCGTCGCCGTGCCGGTGCTGGTGGTGACCTTGGTCTCGAACACTCCGTTGCCGGTGCGCGCGGACAGCCAGGTCGCGCCGCCGTCCATGGTGATGGGCAGGCCTTCGCTGCCGGCGATCTGCGCGGAGCCGGCGGTGCCGACGTACTGCACCGCGCCGGGCGCATCGACGAACGGCGCCTGCGCCGAGCCCTGCCCGCCGAAGAGGTAGCCGTTGGAGCCGTCGCTGCGGTTGGCGATGCCCAGCAGCTGCGCGCGGATGCCCTTGATCTCGGTGGCGATGCTCTGGCGCTGCGCGTCGGTGTAGCCCGGATTGCCTGCGGCCACCAGCAGCTCGCGCGCGCGCTGCAGCAGGTCGTCCGCATCGCCCAGCGAGCTTTCGGTGAGCGACATGAGGCTCTTGCTCGCCTCCACGCCGCGCTTGTCGGCATCCACGCGAGACGAGGTGGCCAGCGCACGTTCGGCCCGCGCCGCGGCGGTCGGGTCGTCGCTCGCGCGGTTCACGCGCTTGCCGGTGGTGAGCTGCTGCTGCGTCTCGCTGAGTTCGACCTGGCGCTTCTGCAATTGCGCGAGCGAGGTGTCGAAGGCCTGCAGGGTACTGACTCGGTTCATCATGATGTTTCGCCTCAGGCGCCACCCACTTTCAAGAGCGTGTCGAACACCGACTGCGCCACCTGCAGCATCTTGGCCGCGGCCTGGTAGCTCTGCTGGAACTGGATCAACCGGGCCGCTTCCTCGTCGAGGTTCACGCCCGTCTTCTCGCTCACCGCGTTCTTCGCGTCCGCCGCGACCGAGGCCGACATGTCGGCGCTGATCTGCGCGCTTTGCACCCGCACGCCGATGTCCGTCATCGCGTTGGCATAGGCATCGGTCACCGTCACGCCGCCGCTCGTGCCGTTCAGGCCGACGATCTTCTGCGTGCGCAGGTCGGTGAGCGCGCGCGCATTGCCGTTGTCGGTGGCGGGGAAGGCCGTCTTCTGCACGGTCACCGTGTCGCCCGATGCGGGCACGCCGTTGAGGTTCAGCTCGAAGCCGTTGAGGTTGATGCTCTGCCCCGCCGTCCACACCGCGGAGCCGCTGCTCGTGACGAGCCCGGTCGTCGTGTCCAGCAGCTGCCAGTTGTAGTTGCCCGTGCCCGAGGTGAAGCTGATGGTCGCCGTGAGGTTGGGGTTGAGCGTGTTGCTCACCGCCTTCACGCTCGCCACCGTCGCGGTGCCGGTGTTGTTGGCGCCGACGCCCGCCGTCACGGGCGATGCCGCGGCGATGCCCTTCGGGTCGTCGAGCACGCGGCGCATGTTGAGCGCGGCGCTGGCCACGGGTTCGAGCACGAAGCGGTCGCCGGCGGCCGGCAGCGGCGCCACGACGTTCAGCTGGATGCCGTCGACCACGCCGCCGGACGCCACCGACACCTGCGTGCCGTCGGATTGGCGGGTGACGAGGTAGTTGCCTGCCGTGGCCGGGTCCGGCTGGACGAGGTAGTTGCTCGCGCGCAGCTGCGTGCTGTCCACCACCGAGAAGCTCACGCTCGGCACGCGGGTGCCGGAGGCGTTCACGTAGGACGCGACCGGGTTGCCCGCGGCGTCCACCGCATTGGTGTCCGACGGCAGCACGATGGGCGAGCCGTTGCTGAAGATGGCCGCCCCCGCCGATGCGGGCGTGCCCAGGTCCAGCCCGAGCGACTGCTGGCTGTTCACCTTGCCGGCGAGTGCTGCGGCCATCTGCCCGAGCTCGTTGCGCGCGGCGACGAGGTCGTTGTCCTGGAAGCGCAGCATGCCGGCGATCGAGCCGCCGGTGATGAGGTTGCCCGGCAGCGCATGCGTGCCGCTCGAATCGACGAGGCCCAGCCGCACCTTGGCCGGGTCGTATTCGTCCGACATGGCCGCCAGCTGCGACGCGTTGCCGCCCAGCACGAGCCGCTGTCCGCCGCCCACGAAGATGCTGGTGCTGCCGTCGCTGGCCGGAATGGTCGTCACCTGGATGTGCTGGCTCATCTCGCTGATGAGCCGGTCGCGCTGGTCCAGCAGGTCGTTGGGCTGGTGGCCGGAGCCTTGGGCCAGCGCGATCTGGCCATTGATGTCGGCAATGCGCGAGGCGAGCGTGTTGATCTGCTTGACTGCCGCGCCCACTTCCGCGGTGACGTTGGCCTGCAGCGCATCCATCTGCTCGCCCGCCGCGCGAAAGCGCGAGGCCACGTTCTCGGCCTGGCCGAGCGCCACTTGTCGCGCCGCCAGGTCTTGCGGGTTGTTGGCCACGTCCACGAAGGCGTTGAGGAACTGGCCCGACGCATAGCCCACACCGTTCTCGCCGGTGCCGAACACCGTCTCGAGCTGCTTGAGCTGGTCGCTGCGCGCCGCATCGGCCGAGGCCTGCGACGAGGTGGTGGCCGCTTCCCGCGTGAGGAATTCGTCATGCGCGCGCGACACCGTGGTCACGTTCACGCCCTTGCCGAAGAAGCCCGCGCCGCTGAACTGGCCGCCGGCCGATTCGAGCTCCACCGCCTGCTTCGAATAGCCCGCGGTGTTCGCGTTGGAGATGTTGTTGCCGGTCGTCTGCAGCGCCGAGTAGTTGGCGAACAGGGCCCTCATTCCGAGGGACATCAATGCGGAGCCGCTCATTGTTCAGCCTTCGTCATGCCATGCTGCGTTGAAGGCGCAGCGTCGTGTTGATCACCCGCGTGAGCTTGTCGGCATACGCGGGGTCGGTGGCATAGCCCGCGCGCTGCAGGCCCTGCGCGAAGCCCTGCACGCTGCCCGCGCTCGCCAGCACCTGCTGGTAGCGGGGGCTGTCCTTCATCAACTTGGCATAGTCCGCGAAGGACTCGGCGTACGAGCCGTAGGCCCGGAACTTCGCCGTCACCTTGTGCGGCTGGCCGTTGACGTATTCGGTGGTGGTCACTTCGGCCACCTTGCCTTTCCAGTTGGCACCGGCCTTGATGCCGAAGAGGTTGTGCGAGGCGGTGCCGTCGGCGTTCCTGATCTCGTGCTTGCCCCAGCCGGTTTCGTGCGCGGCCTGCGACACCATGAAGCTTGCCGGAATGCCGGTCTGCGCCTCGGCTGCGCGCGCGGCCTCGGTGTGGCGGCCGACGAAATCGGTCTGCCGCTCCGAGACGCTGGCCGACCGGGCCGGGGCCCCGGCTGAACCCGCGGGCGCGATCGCCGCGGCCGATGTCTTCGCGACGGCGGGCGCCGTCGCCGCACCGCCCATCTGCCGTTCGAGCTGCTTGGCGATCACGTCGCTCAAGCCGCCGGGCAGGCCGGTCATCTTGGTCGCGAACTGCGTGTCCAGCATCTCGGTGCCCATCTGGGTGCCGGAGTTCTCGAACATGCCCGAGGACATGCTTTGCTGCGCGGCACGCATGCTCTTCATCAGCTCCTGCATGAACAGCGCCTCGAACTGCTTGGCCGCTTCCTTGATCGCCGCCTTCGGATCGGTGGACGCACGCGCGCGCAGCGAATCGATGCTGTGCGTGTCGGTCGCGAGCCGGGTGGTAGACGGCAGGTTCATGGCTTAAATCACCTCGAGCTCGGCGTTGAGGGCACCTGCGGACTTCATCGCCTGAAGGATCGCGAGCAAGTCCTGCGGCGTCGCGCCCAGCGAGTTCAGCGCCTTCACCACATCCGCGAGCTTGGTGCCGGCGGGCATCTGGATGATCGAGCCCGCCTGTTGCGTGATCGAGATGTCGGACTTCTCGGTGATCGTGGTCTGCCCGCCAATGGACAGCGCGTTGGGCTGGCTGACTTGCGGCGTGGTGCTGATCGTGACCGAGAGGCTGCCGTGCGCGACGGCGCAGGACGCAAGCGTCACGGCCTGGTTCATCACCACCGAGCCGGTGCGTGCGTTGATCACCACGCGGGCCGCGGGCGTCGCGAGTGCGATGTCGATGTTCTCGATGTCGGCCATGAAGGACACGCGCGAGGTGGTCGCCTCCGGCATGCGCACCCGCACCACCCGGCCGTCCACCGCCCAGGCGGTGTTCTCGCCCATCTTGCTGTTGATCGCTCGCACCACCTCGCGGGCGGTGTTGAAGTCGCTCGAATTCAAGTCCAGCTGCAGCGTGTCGCCCTGGTTGAGCGGCGTGGGCACGGCGCGTTCCACCGTCGCACCTTCAGGAATCCGCCCTGCGCTGAGGTGGTTGATCTGCACCTTCGAGCCGCCGGCCGACGCACCGGCGCCGCCGATGATGAGGTTGCCTTGCGCCATCGCATAGACCTGCCCGTCGGCGCCCTTCAGCGGCGTGGCGATGAGCGTGCCGCCGCGCAGGCTCTTGGCGTTGCCCAGCGACGAGACGTTGATGTCGATGGTCTGGCCGGGTTGCGCAAACGGCGGCAGCTGCGCGGTGACCATCACGGCCGCCACATTCTTCAGCTGCATGTTGGTGCCCGGCGGAACCGTCACGCCCATCTGCTGGAGCATGGCGTTCAGGCTTTGCGTGGTGAAGGGCGCGGAGGTGGTCTGGTCGCCGGTGCCGTCGAGCCCGACGACCAGGCCGTAGCCCACCAGCGAGTTGCTGCGCACGCCCTGAACGGTGGCGACTTCCTTGAGCCGGGCAGCTTGCGAGTCGGCCGGCCACCAGATCGCGGCGGAGGCGAGAAGCCAGGTCAGCGCGATCGCGGAACGCAGGAGTGTGTCAATTTTTTCCATGTCGGAAACACCATTCGATGCTTCCGATTCTGGAGAAACTTAAATGGGCAGAACATTCAAAAAGAACCGCCCCAACCAGCCTATTCCCTGGGCATCGGCCTGGGCACCGCGGCCGCGGTGCTCGATGCGCACGTTGGCGATCTGGGCGGAAGCGACCGAATTGCCCGGCTGGATGGCGCGCGGGTCGACCTGGCCCGAAAAGCGCAGCACGTCCACGTTGTGGTTCACGCCGATCTGCTTTTCGCCGGCGATCAAGAGATGCCCGTTGGGCAGGACGCCGGTGACGACGGCCGTGATGGTGCCGGAAAAGTCGTTGGTGTTCTCGGTGCTGCCCTTGCCCTCGAAGCTGTTGCTCGAGGTGGCCGCGGCATTCGCCCGGCCGAAGGAATTCGACGAGATGCCCGGCAGCGCGGTGACGCCGGCGGCGAGCTTGCCGGACTTGTCGATGGTGCTCGTGCTCTTCTGGCTCGCGCTCACCTTCTCGACGATCTGCACGGTGATGGTGTCGCCCACGAGCCGCGCGCGGTGGTCTTCGAAGAGCGGGCGGTACTGCGTCGCCTGGAAGATCGCGCCATTGTTCACGACCGGCGCGGCCACCGGCTGCGGCGTGACGTAGGTGGGGCCGGCGATGTCCACTTCCGGACGCGGGTTCAGGGCGGAGCAGCCGGCCAGCACGAGGGCGGCTGCGAGGAGGCTCAGGCGATTCATGGTCTGTCTCTCGTCTGGCGGGCATCAGCCCACGCGTTCAATCAGGTCAAAGCTGACCCAGCTTCTGCAGCATCTGGTCCGAGGTCTGGATGGCCTTGGAGTTCAGCTCGTAGGCGCGCTGCGTCTGGATCATCGCGACCAGTTCCTCGACGACGTTCACGTTCGAGGTCTCGACGAAGCCCTGGCGCAAGGTGCCCAGGCCGTTCTGGCCCGGCGTGCCGCTTTGCGCGGCGCCCGATGCGGCCGTCTCGCCGAAGATGTTCTGGCCCTTGGGGTCGAGGCCCGCCGGGTTCACGAAGCTCGCGACCTGGATCTGCCCGACCGTCTGCGCCGCGGCCTGCCCGGCCAGCGTGACGCTGACCGTGCCGTCGGAGCCGATGGTGACGCTTTGCGCGGCCGCGGGAATCGTGATGCCGGGCTGCACCGGGTAGCCGTTGTTCGTGACGAGCTGGCCCGTCGAGCTCACCTGGAAGGAGCCGTCGCGGGTGTAGCCGGTGGTGCCGTCAGGCATCTGCACCTCGAAGAAGCCATTGCCCAGCACGGCGACGTCGAGGTTGTTGCCGCTTTGCTGCAGGTTGCCCTGGCTGAAGCTGCGCGAGGTGGCGACGGCCCGTGTGCCGAGACCGACCTGCAAGCCCGTGGGCAGCGTCGTCTGCTCGGTGCTGTTGGCGCCCGCCTGCCGCAGGTTCTGGTACATCAGGTCCTCGAAGACCGCATGCGCCTTCTTGTAGCCGTTGGTCGAGACGTTGGCGAGATTGTTGGAGATGGTGTCCAGCTGGGTCTGCTGGGCCTCCATGCCGGTCTTCGAAATCCACAGGGAACGCATCATGATCTTGGTCCTTCGCTACTTCTTCACGTCGCCACAACCCCTCCCCGTTCAGGCTGAGGTATCGAAGCCCCATCCAATCGGGGCAGGCGCTTCGATACCTCAGGGCGAACGGAGTGGTGTAGTTCAGCTCATCGACAACAACTGAGCCGCGCTCTTCTCATTGCCTTCGGCCGTCTGCAGCATCTTCATCTGCGCCTCGAACTGCCGGGCCGCGGTGATCATCGCCACCATGGTCTCGACCGAGCTGACGTTCGATCCTTCGAGCGCGCCGTCCTGCACGCGTGCGGTCGTGTCGACCGGCAAGTCGCCGTCGGGTCCGCGGAACAGGCCGTCGGTGCCGCGCGTGAGCGGCGCTTCAGGCGTGACGAGCTTGAGCTTGCCCACCGGCGTGGACGGCTGGTTGCCGACCTTCGCGCTGATGGTGCCGTCGGAGCCGATGCTCACGGCCGCGTTGGCGGGAATCTGGATCGGGCCGCCGTCACCGAGCACGGTGAGGCCGCTGCTCGTGACGAGCGTGCCATCCGTCGAGACATCGAGCGAGCCGGCGCGGGTGTAGGCCTCGGTGCCATCGAGCCCCTGCACCGAGAGCCAGGCATTGCCCTTCATCGCGACGTCGAGGTTGCGCCCGGTGGCACTCACCTGCCCCGCCGAGCCGTCGTAGCCCGGTGTGCTTTCCAGCGTGAACACGCGCGTGCTCGCGCCGCTGCCTTGCACCGGCACGGCACGAAACGCCTGCAGCTCGGCGCGGAAGCCGACGGTGGACACGTTCGCGAGGTTGTTCGCGAGCGTGTCCTGCCGCTGCATCGTCGCTTTCGCGCCAGACATCGACGTGTAGATCATGCGGTCCATGCGGAGCTCCGTTCTTTTCTTTCACCACAGAGAACACAGAGACCACAGAGGACAAGCAATCGCATTCATCTCTGTGTTCTCTGTGTGCTCTGTGGTTGAAAAAATCATCAGCGCAGGTTCACCAGCGTCTGCAACACCTGGTCCTGCGTCTTGATGGTCTGCGCGTTCGCCTGGTAGATGCGCTGCGCCGTGATCATGTTCACGAGCTCGGCCGTCATGTCCACGTTCGACTCTTCCAGCGCGCCCGACTGCAGCACGCCCAGGTTGCCGTCGCCGGGAACGCCGAGGATCGGGTCGCCCGTCGAATACGTGCGCGCCCAGGAGTTGCCGCCCATCGGCTGCAGGCCCTGCGGGTTGCGGAAGGTGGCGATTTCCACCTGGCCGGCCGGCTTGGACTGGCCGTTGGAATAGCGCGCCGTCACGATGCCGTTCGATTCGAACTGGATGCCCACCAGCTGGCCGGCGGCATAGCCGTTCTGCGACAGGTCGGTCACGCCGAAGGCCGAGCCGTATTGCGATGCGCCGCCCACGTTCAGGGCCACGCCGGGGATGGCCAGCGTCGTCGCGCCCGCGGCGTTGGTCGAGGAGGGAATGTTCAGCGCCACGGTGCCTGCCGGCGAAGTCGGCGCGCTGCCGTTGGACGGGAAGACGATCTGCGTGGATGCGGCAAGGTTGCCGCTCGCATCGGTGGCCAGCGGCGTGCCGTTGGCCGTGATGTAGACGTTCCAGGTGTCGGTGGCTGCCTTCTGGAAGTAGTAGGTCAGCGCCACGTCCTGGCCCTTGGCGTCGAACACCGTGAGCGAGGTCGCGTTGTTGTAGGTCGTCGGGTCGGTGATGTCGATCGGGTTGCCCACGGCGGGCAGCGTGGTCGCGGCGCGCGCGTCGAGGTTCATCTCGAGCTTGATCTTGCTCGTGGGCGACGGCGTGATGCCCGCGGTGGGCATCTGCAGCGGCTTGGCCTGGCCCGGCAGGATGGTGCCCGCGCCGTCGGCGGCGTAGCCCATGAGCTGCAGGCCCTGGCCGTTGACGACGAAGCCGTCGCGGTCGACCTTGAACTGGCCGTTGCGGGTGTACATCGTCGGGTTCTTGCTGTCGGTCACCTGGAAGAAGCCCGAGCCGTTGATGGCCAGGTCCATCGGGTTCTGCGACGAGGCGATGTTGCCCTGCGTGAACTGCTGCGACACCGCCTGCAGGCTCACGCCGATGCCGATGGCGTTGGCGCCCGCGCCGTTCATGGCGCTCGCATACATGTCGGAGAACTCGGCACGTGCCGACTTGGCACCGTAGGTGCTGGCGTTGGCAATGTTGTTGCCGATCACCTCCAGGTTCTTGCTGGTGGCGTTGAGTCCGGAGAGACCTTGCTGGAAGCCCATGGTGTTCCTTTTAGTCGCTGAAGTGCGCGCGGGTGATCAGTTGAATTCCTTGATGTCGGCGTAGGCGGTGGCGCCGTTGCGCGCGAGATCGAGGGTCAGCTTGTCGCCGGCGGTGCTCACCGCCAGGACCTTGTCGCGCATGAGCGCGGTCGAAGAAAGCACGGTCGCGCCGCTGGTGGCCGTGACCTTGAAGCTGAGGTTGGTGTCGGTGCCGAACTTGCTCGAGTCCCACTCGAAGCTGTGGCGCCCGGCGGTGGCGGCACCCAGCTGCACGGTGTCGAGCACGCGGCCGGCGGCGTTGGTGATCTCCACCTTCACCACGTCGGCCGGAGAGGTCAGCTCGAAGCCGCCCATCCCGGTCGCTGCGGTGCCGCCCGCGCCGTCGCCGAAGTCCAGCTTGTTGCCCGCCACCACCACGTCGTGGCCGACGAGCGTGGCGCCTTGCAATGCCTGCATCTGCACGAACTGGCTTTGCAGGCCCTGCACCGTGGTGTTGAGCTTGTCGATGCCGCTCACGGTGTTGATCTGCGCCATCTGGCTCGTGACCTGCGCGTTGTCCATCGGGTTGAGCGGGTCCTGGTTCTGCATCTGCGCGACGAGAAGCTTCAGGAAGCGGTCGGCGCTGGTCGCGTCGCTCGCACCGGTCACCGCCGACGTGGCGGCCGTGCTGGTGGCCGCGGTGTTGATGTTTCCGACGGCCATGATCAGTTGCCCATCTGCAGAGTCTTGAGGAGCAGCGTCTTGGCGGTGTTCATCACCTCGACGTTGTTCTGGTACGAACGCGAGGCGGAGATCATGTTGACCATCTCCTCCACCGGATTCACGTTGCTGTAGGTGACGTAGCCCTCGGCGTCCGCGCTCGGGTGCTTGGGGTCATGCACGCGCCGGCCGGGGGTCTGGTCCTCGCTCACGGTGCTGACCTTCACGCCTGCCGTCCCAACGGCGCCCATCAATTGAGTCTGGAAGGTGACCTGCCGCGCCTTGTAGGCCTGGCCGTCGGGGCCCGCGACCGTGTCGGCGTTCGCGAGGTTGGACGCGACGACGTTCAGCCGCTGGCTCTGCGCACTGACGGCGCTGCCCGCGACGTTGAAGATGTTCAGCATGCTCATCGATCAGCTCCTTACTGCCCGCGGATCGCGTCGAGCATGTTGCGGACGTCGGCGTTGATGAAGCGAAGGGTCGCTTCGTACTTCACAGAGTTGTCGACGAAGTTGGCGCGCTCGCGGTCCATGTCGACCGTGTTGCGGTCGAGGTTGGTCTGCGAGGGCGTCGCATACAGAAGATTGGCTTCGCCGCGCGCACCCGGCGTGCCGCCGATGTGTCCGGGCTGGCTCACCTGCATCGCCGCCGCGGGGTTCATGCCGCCGGTCGCTTCCTTCAGGGCCTGCGCGAAATCCATGTCGCGTGCCACGTAGCCCGGCGTGTCGGCGTTCGCGATGTTGCTCGCGATCAGGCGCTGGCGCTCCGAGCGCAGCGTGAGCGCCTGGGCCTGGAAGTCGAGATTGCTGGTGAGACTGTTGATGTTCATGTGCCCTCCGCGGGGACGACCCACGAATGAATGCCGGCCCCAAGGTCCGGGCCACGCCCGAACCACCCCCCGAGGGGAGCCAGGAAACTTGGGACGGCCCTGCGTTTCCTATGTGAGGGCATTGTGTTGGGCAGGTCCAAAAACATAAGCGGGAATAAGCGCGGCTTTGGCCGCCATTTCGGCGCGACGGTCTTGGCCTCCCACTCATACAGTGGCGGCATGGACAACCTGGGGTACGTATCGCTTGCGAACGCCGTGCGCGCCGTGATGGCCGTGCTTGTGCTCGTGTGTGCACCCTTGTGCGCTTTCGCACAGACCGCCGATGCGCCGGCCCTTGCCGAGCAGGTCAAGCAACTCGCCGTTGCCGGCACCCAAAACAAGCCCGCGGGCGTGACGCACATCGACATCCAGGTCGGACAGCTCGATCCGCGCCTGCATCTCGCGCCCTGCCAGAAGGTCGAGCCCTACCTGCCCACCGGTGCCCGGCTGTGGGGCAAGACCCGCATCGGCCTGCGCTGCGTGCAAGGCACGGTGCCGTGGAATGTCTACATGCCGGTCACCGTGAAGATCTACGGCCAGGCCCTCGTCGCCGCTGCCCCGCTGGCGGTGGGCGCAGTGGTGGCCGCCACCGACCTGACTCAAGCCGAGGTCGATCTGGCCGAAGACTCGTCCGCGGCCGTGGCCGATTCCAGCCTGGCCGTGGGCCGCACCCTGGCCCGGGCCATCAACCCCGGCCAGAGCCTGCGGCAGGCGCACCTGAAGGCGCGCCAATGGTTCCAGGCGGGTGAAACCGTGAAGTTGGTCGCGGTCGGCGCCGGGTTCAGTGTCTCGAGCGATGGCGAAGCCTTGTCGCCGGGCATCGAAGGGCAGCCCGCCCGCATCAAGACCGAGAGCGGCCGGGTGCTCACCGGCCTGCCCGCCGGCGACCACCGTGTGGAGTTGGCGCTTTGAAGAGACTGCAGGGACGCACCGTGAACGGACGGCCGAATTCCAGGTCCATGGAAAAAAAGCCTAAAGTCGGCCAAACCCTGGCCGATACACCGTCCATGTTGAATGGGCCGAGGTTTAGACGGGCCCTTTGGAGAACACCATGAAGATCGGCAGTCCGGCAGACAAACCCCCAGTGGCCCCAGCGGCCACGGGGCGAGCCACATCGGGCGACGCAGCAGCAAAGACGAACGGCACCACGGCCCCGGCCGAGGCCAGCGCACAGGTCGAGATTTCCAGCGCGGCGGCATCGCTGCTGCAGGGCGTGGGCGGCTCCACGGCCGAATTCGACGCCGAGAAGGTCGCCCGCATTGCCAAGGCGATCGAGGACGGCACCTTCAAGGTGAACCATGGCGCCATCGCCGACAAGCTGATCGCCAACGCCCAGGAACTCCTGACCAAGGCACCCCATTGAAGAGCAGGGTCTTCCACAAGAAGACGCTTCTCGCTGTTTGACCGAGCTCCATGACCTGGCTGTCCCCATGACGCAACCGCTGCTCCCGCACCAGCCCCTCGACCCCGCACTGGAAGACACGCTCTCCGCCGTCGAGTCACGCCTGGCCGCGCTCGGCGAAGCCCTGCGCGCACGCGACAGCGCGGCCATCGACAGCCATGCCACCGAACTGCACCGGGCGCTGGCCCGTGCCGTCGACCATTTCACGCACGCCGCCCGCCGTGGCGACGTGCCCCAGCCGCTGCGCCGCCGCCTCGCACGCGCGAGCGGCCAGGTCGCCGCCCAGCGCGAATCGCTGGCGCGCGCCACCGCCGCGCTGGACCGCGCCATCGAGGTGCTGATGCCGCGCGAAACGCCAGGGCTGTACTCGTCCGCCGGCGGCAACGACCGCGGCGCGCTGCGCGGCGGGGCCATCCAGGCCTGATCCAACGGTTTCCGCCGACCGAGGCCGCCTTGCGCGGCCTTTTTCTTGGGGCCATCTCCGTGCCTCCCCCTGAGGACAGTATTCGAGCGTGACACCGCCGGTGTCGCGCCGCGCCATCCCACGTTCATGGCACTGCGCGCACCGCCGCGTCGCTACGATCGCGCCCAGACGACAAACGCCGAAAGAAGGGGACTGGATGGACTTGCGCCTGGCGACCTACGAGCTCGCCGCTCGACATGAACTCGACGACTCGGGCGTGAAGCGGCTGCGGCAGCTGGCCGGACTGGACGGCGAACCCGCCGCACTGGCTGCCTGGCTGCCCCGCGGCGTGGCCGTGCTGGGCGGCGCGCTCGGCGGCTTCGGCGTGATCCTGTGGATCGCCGCCAACTGGGAGACCTTCGGCCGCTACGGCCGCTTCGCGCTGCTCGAAGGCCTGATCGCCATCGTCTGCCTGGGCGCGCTCCTGCGGCCACGCGCTCGCGCCCCGCTGGGCCTCGTCGCACTGCTGGGCATCGGTGGCCTCTTCGCCTATTTCGGCCAGACCTACCAGAGCGGCGCCGACCCGTGGCAGCTTTTCGCCCTGTGGGCCGCGCTTGCCCTGCCGCTGTGCCTGGGTGTGCGCAGCGACGTGCTGTGGACGCCCTGGGCGCTCGTCGCGATGACGGGTTTGTCGCTGTGGATGTATGCGCTGCTGGGCCACCGATGGAGCGCCAACGCCGACGACCTGTCGATTCACCTGCGCGGCTGGTGCGGCGCCTTGCTGCTGATCGCCGCGCTGAGCGAGCCCGCTCGGCGCTTCACCGGCGCGGGCGTGTGGTCGTTGCGCCTGGCGATCACGCTCACCGCCGGGATGTTCTGCTCGACGGCGCTCGGTGGGCTCTTTTCCGACAGCGGCGGCTGGCACTACGCGCTCAGCCTGGTGCTGCTCGCGCTCGCGGCGGGCATGCTGTCGTCGCGGCAGTTCTTCGACCTCTACGGCCTGAGCGCAGTGGCCCTGGGGCTGGACGTGCTGCTCGTGGCCGGACTGACGCGGCTGCTCTTCAACGCGCATACGAGCGAGTGGATCGGCTCCCTGCTGTTCATCGGCCTGGCCGCCGCGGGCCTGCTGGCCGGCACCGTCAAGCTGGTGTTGCAGGCCGCACGCCGGCATGAGGATGCAGTGCCGGGCGGCGGGGCGAAGGCCGATGTGGGCACGTCAGCGCCGAGCACGGAGAACGCGCAATGAGCCGCGCCCGTGTGCAAGACCTGGTGCGCGCCGCGGCCGACGAGGGCCTGCTGCCTGCCGGTGCCGAACCCATCGCGCAGGACATTCGCCCCTGGCCGGTCATGCTGCTGACGGCGCTGGGCGCGTGGCTCGCCGCCATCCCGCTGACCATCGTGGTGGGCATCGCCATCGCACCCAATTACCGCGAGACCTTCGGCTTCTACGTCATCGGGCTGCTGACGCTGGCCGGCACGGTCAGTGTGCTCAGGTCCAAGGCCATCCCCCTCTTCTTCGAGCAGTTGGCGGTGCCCGGCCTCATCGTCGGCGGATGCTGCCTCGGCTTCGCGCTCTTCGAGGACCTGCACTGGCAGGCAGGCGCCGCCTGCGTGGCCGCGCTGGCCATGGTGGTGGCGGTACTCATCCCGAGGGCGTGGCTGCGCGTGCTGCTGGCCGCTGCGGCCGCCACCTTGATGGCCATCGCGCTCGTGCCTGAGGCGTGGCGCGGCGAAGGCGTTGCCACGGATTTCTGGTGGGCCTGGCATGGGGTGGGCTTGATCGCCGGCATTGCGAGCGTGGTCCAGCATCGGCTGGCCGCGACGGGTTCGGGCGCGCGGATCGCCTCGGCCATCGACGCGATGGCCGCAGGCGCCGTACTCGCGGTGCTAGTTGCGCTGTCGTGGTGGTCCGGCATGGCCTTCCTCGTGGGCGCCAGCTTCCGCATGAACGACGAACTCGGCGGCGCGGCGCACCTACAGTCCGCGCAGTTCGTGATCGTTCAGGCCGTGTCCGCCGCGCTCGCAGCCGCGGCCGCCACATGGCTCGCACGGCACTGGCCGTCGGTTCGCACGCCGTGGTGCGCCGGCGTCGCCGCGGTGCTGGTGGGCTTGAGCTGGTTCATGCCCGCGCTCGGCGCCGTGCTGCTCGTGCTGGCCCTGTGCGCCGTCGCTCGCCGCTGGATGCTGGCCGGCGCCGCGGCCGTGGCCGGCGCATGGATCGTCAGCAGCTTCTACTACGGCCTCGAATGGCCGCTCGCGACGAAGGCCCTGGTGCTGGCCGGCGCCGGCGCGCTGCTCGCCGCGCTCGCATGGTTCGCCTCCAGCCGCACGGCCACGCACGTGGCGGCCGGGGCCAACGGGTGGCATCGGGCCTCGCGCCCGGCCACCGCCGGCATCGCGCTCACGCTCGCGGCGGTGCTCGCGGTTGCGAACGTCGGCATCTGGCAGAAGGAACAACTCGCCCGGGCCGGCGGCACCGTCTTCGTCGAGCTTGCGCCGCGCGACCCGCGCTCGCTGATGCAAGGCGACTACATGAGCCTGAACTTTCGCCTGCCCATGGATGTGTCGCAGTTCGATGAAGCGGCGGCGCCGCGCGTGGTGCTGCGAAAGGATGCGCGAGGCATCGCACGCATCGAGCGGCTGGACGACGGGTCGCCGCTGTCGACAGAGGAACTGCCCGTCGCCCTCAGCTTCAAGGATGGCCGGTGGATCTTCGTCACCGATGCGTGGTTCTTCAAGGAAGGCGATGCGCAACGGTATGCATCGGCGCGCTTCGGGGAGTTCAAGGTGTCGAGTGATGGACGCGCGATGCTGGTTGGCATGCGGGGAGCGAATCTGGAGCCGCTTTGAGGCTGGGGGCGTTGCGGGTTGACGCGGAGGCCCATGCCCCCACCCCAACCCTCCCCCAGCGGGGGAGGGAGCAATACCAGACCGAGCACACCACTGCTCGTTTAAGCGGCAGGCGGCACCCGCCACCCACTCAGTGTGTGGCGGCGAGCAGCGCAGCAGCGGGGTCGGCACGCGCAGCGTGCTTCAACCTCATACTCGCCGGGACTGTTTGACCGCAGTGAGCAAAGCGAACGAAGGGAGTTTCCCGGCGCGACCCCGATGCGAGCAGCACAGCGGAGTCGTCCGAAGGACGACCGCCACAGTCTGAGTGGGTGGCGGGTGCCGCCTGCCGCGGCCGGCCCAATCGGAGGCGAAAGAACCGACCCTACCCGCCCCGATTCCTCATCCAATCCGCCGTATTGAAGAACGAGGCCGCCAAGCGCTCCGCGAACGACGCATCCAGCCCTACCTCTTCCATCGCCTGGATCATGCAGGCCATCCACTGGTCCCGCTCCGCCACGCCGATGGAAAACGGCAGATGCCGGGCACGCAGGCGCGGATGTCCGAAGCGTTCGATGTAATGCTGCGGCCCGCCCAGCCAGCCGCACAGGAACCAGAACAGCTTGTCGCGCGAGCCTTCGAGATGCGTGGGGTGCAGCTTGCGGATGCCTGCGTACGCCGGCTCGAGGTCCATCAGGTCGTAGAAGCGTTGCACCAGTGCCAGCACCGCCGGCTCGCCGCCGATCACCTCGAAGGGTGTCGGCCCCGTGGGCACGGCATCATCGTCGTCGGTCGTGCTCACCCTGCCAGCTTCTCCGCGATGGCCATCACGCCCTTGGCCGCGGGGCAGCCGGGAAGGATCTCGAGCAGCAGCTGGCGGCGCTGCACCGCCTCGCGCACTGCGGGGTCCGTGGGCACCTCGCCCAGCAGCTCGAGCTTGAGCGGCGTGTCAGTGCCGTTGGTGACGAAGCGGTCCACCACCTGCTGCAACTGGCCGCGGATGATGCGGCCCTCGCCCAGCTTGTTGGTCTGGTTCACCGCGAGCTTGATGACCTTGCGCTGCTGCTGGCCGGCCAGCACCTTGATGGTGGCGTAGGCGTCGGTCAGCGAGGTGGGCTCCGTGGTGGCGACCACCATCACCTCGTCCGCGAGCGACACGGTGTAGAGCACCACGTCCGAGATGCCCGCGCCCGTGTCCAGCAGGATGCGGTCGAAGCGCGGCGAGACCTTCTGGATCACGTCCAGGAGCTGCGTGCGCACCTCCGGCGTGAGCCGCGAGTACTCCACCAGCCCCGACCCGGCGAGCAACACCGAGAAGCCGCCAGGCGCCGGCAGGATCGCCTCCGACAACTCCGCCTTGCCGGTGAAGACGTCGTGCAGCGTGATCTTGGGAAACAGATTGAGCACGACATCCAGGTTGGCCAGCCCCAGGTCGGCGTCGAGCACCAGCACCCGCTCCCCACGGCGCGTCAGCGCAGCCGCGAGGTTCGCAGCCATGAAGGTCTTGCCCACGCCACCTTTGCCACTGGTCACGGCAGTGATCCGAGCAGTCATGCCAGCCCCCCGACGGACGCAGGCGCAGCCGCGGACACATCAAGCAGACACCGTGGATCCGGCTTCGCCGGTCCACTGGTGGCGCCCCCTTGAGGGGGAGCGCCGAAGGCGCTTCGGGGGTGGGTCATTCAATATCCTGAAACTGTGAGTGGCCGAACAGCATGCCCTTTTCCTCGGCGCTCACCAGCGACACCGTGGGCTGCTCCAGGCAGGCGCGGTTGCGGCCCTCGGCCTTGGCACGGTAGAGCTGCTGGTCGGCGCGCTCGATCCACAGCACCGCCGACGAGCGCACCCATTCGGGCGCGAAGGCGTCGCCGATGCTGATGGTGACCGACACCTCCACGCCCGGCCCCACGGGAATCGCACGCCGCTGCACCTTGAGGCGGATGCGCTCGGCCACCGTCTGGCCGAAGGCGGGCGGGCAGTTGGGCAGGATGACGGCAAATTCCTCGCCGCCGAATCGCGCCACCGTGTCCATCGGCCGCACGCAGTCCTGCAGCGCCTGGCCGACAGCGCGGATGACCTCGTCGCCCGCCGCATGGCCGTGGGTGTCGTTGACCTTCTTGAAGTGGTCGATGTCGACCATGAGCACCAGCGCCGATTCGCCGGCACGGGCCACGCGATCGATCTCGCGCGCGATGGCCAGCTCGAACTGGCGGCGGTTGGACAGGCCGGTGAGTGCGTCGCGGCTGGAAAGATTGCACAGCCCGTCGATGACGGCCTGCAGCCAGGGCAGCGACCCCTGCACCACGTCCTTAGGAAGCTCATGGCCGGCCTGCGCCAGCAATTGCAAAGCCACCGACAGCTTGAGCGTCGGCGAGGCTTTGTCCGTCGCGGGTTGGTCGGCGAGCTTCATCAGCAAAGGGGGTCCACGAAAACCAGTCTAGCAGCGCGTTTGCGCCGTTCCATTGGGAACTGTGCTGTGTTTCACGACCATCTCGACATCTTGTGCACGCCTCAAGCACCGCACACTGAGGCCGATATCCCAATGTCGGCCAGGATGCGTGCAACGCACGCCCGGGCTTCTTCAGAACACCGGAGCATCCATGAGCGCTGTCATCTCCCCCGTCGCCGCTGCCACCCCCCGGGGGGACGGCCCGCCTGGGGTGACCGACCAGGAGTTCAGCTTCGGGTCGGCCGATTTCGAGCGCGTGCGCCAGCTGATCTACCTGCGCGCGGGCATCAGCCTTCATGCGGGCAAGCAGGCCATGGTCTACAGCCGCCTGTCGCGGCGCCTGCGCGACACGGGGCACAAGAGCTTCTCGAGCTACCTGCAGTGGCTGGAGCATCCGCAAGGCGTGGCGGGTGACGCCGAATGGCAGGAATTCGTCAACTGCCTCACGACCAACCTCACCTCCTTCTTCCGCGAAGACCACCATTTCACGGAACTGGCCCGCGACCTGAAGGCGCGGCCGCAGCGACCCTTGCGAATCTGGTGCAACGCCGCGTCCACGGGCGAAGAGCCCTACTCGATCGCGATGACCGTGTCCGAAAGCGTGGGCGCTTCGGGCGTGAGCATCCTCGCGAGCGACATCGACACCAAGGTGCTGGCCACCGCGCAGCGCGGGGTATATGCGGCCGATTCGCGTGGGCTGTCTGAGCAGCGGCTGAAGACCCACTTCCTGCGCGGCACGAGCGCGAACGCCGGCTTCATCCGAGTGAAGCCGGAGCTCGCGAAGATGATCGCCTTCTGCTCGCACAACCTGATGGAGTCGCAATGGTCGCTCGGCGACCCGTTCGACATCGTGTTCTGCCGCAACGTGATGATCTATTTCGACGCCCCCACGCAGCGACGCGTGCTGGAGCGCATCCATCGCGTGATGAAGCCCGGCAGCCTGCTCTACGTCGGCCACTCGGAAAACTTCTCCGAGGCGCGCGACCTCTTCCATCTTCGCGGCAAGACCATCTACGAGCGCGTGTAGGTTTCCTGACGTCCATCACGTTCGCCGGATCAAGACTCACCGCCCGCCTGCCGATAAGACACACCATGGCCTTCGCCTCCTCCCTCGCTCCGCCCGTCGGCTCCCGCCTGGACCAGCTCAAGGCCCTGCCGCGCAAGCCCGGCGAGGCCTCGTTCTTCTTCTACGACGCCCACTTCAAGAACGACACCGTGAAGATCCTGCCGGGCGAATACTTCGTCCACAACGAGGACATCCTCATCATGACGACGCTGGGCTCGTGCATCGCCGCGTGCCTGTGGGACCGCACCGCCCGGGTCGGCGGCATGAACCACTTCATGCTGCCCGACGGCGCGGGCGACTCGGGCCGCTACGGCTCGTACGCGATGGAACTGCTGATCAACGAGATGATGAAGCGCGGCGCCTCGCGCATGAACATGGAAGCCAAGGTGTTCGGCGGCGGCCAGGTGGTGGCGGGCATGAACTCGCTGAACGTGGGCGAGCGCAACACCTCCTTCGTCATCGACTACCTCAAGATGGAGCGCATCCCGATCATGTCGAAGGACGTGCTCGACGTTTACCCGCGCAAGGTGTGCTTCCTGCCCGCGAGCGGCAAGGCGATGGTCAAGCGCCTCGCGGCCGCGAATGCCGAGGCGCTGGTGGCGCAAGACCGCGCCGCGGCGCAGCGCGCCGTGCCGGCGAACACCGGCGGCGGCTCAGTGGACCTGTTCTAAGGGGCGCACATGGGTGCAAGAGACGATGCGATGGCCAAGACCCGCGTGGTGGTGGTGGACGACTCCGCGCTGGTGCGCAGCCTGCTCACCGAGATCATCAACCGACAGCCGGACATGATGTGCGTGGGCGCGGCAAGCGACCCGTACGTGGCCCGCGAGATGATCCGCACGCTGAACCCGGACGTCATCACGCTGGACATCGAGATGCCGCGCATGGACGGCATCGACTTCCTGTCGAAGCTGATGCGCCTGCGGCCGATGCCGGTGGTGATGGTGTCCACGCTGACCGAGCGCGGCGCCGAGGTGACACTGCGCGCGCTGGAGCTGGGCGCCGTCGACTTCGTTGCCAAGCCGAAGATCGGCGTGGCCGATGGATTGCGCCTCCTGGCCCAGGACATCACCGACAAGGTCCGCATCGCCTCCAAGGCGCACCTGCGACGCCTGCAGGTGACGCCCGCCGCGGCCACCGATGCCGGCGACACGCCGCGGCCGATTGCGCCCGTGGCGAACATCGGCCGGCTGTCGACCGAGAAGATCATCTTCATCGGTGCCTCCACCGGCGGCACCGAAGCCACCAAGGAAGTGCTGATCAACCTGCCGCCCGATTCACCCGCGGTGGTGATCACGCAGCACATGCCGCCCGGCTTCACCAAGAGCTACGCGCAGCGCCTGGACGGCCTGTGCAAGATCCGCGTGGCCGAGGCGCGCGACGGCGACCGGATTCTTCCGGGCCATGCCTACATTGCGCCCGGCGGCTTCCACCTGAGCGTGGAGCGCAGCGGCGCCAACTACATCGCCCGCGTGCAGGACGGCGAGCCGGTGAACCGGCACAAGCCCTCGGTGGAGGTGCTGTTCAAGTCGGCGGCCCGCGTGGTGGGGCCGAACGCGCTGGCGCTGATGCTCACCGGCATGGGTGCGGACGGCGCGAAGGCCATGAAGGAAATGCGCGACGCCGGCAGCTACAACTACTGCCAGGACGAGGCGAGCTGCGTCGTCTTCGGCATGCCGCGCGAGGCGATTGCCGCGGGCGCCGCGAACGAGGTGCTGCCTCTGAACCAGATCGCACCCAAGCTGATCGAGCGGCTGAAGAGCACCGCGGGACTGTCGCTGAATCGGGTGTAGGGCTGTCACGCGTGGCGGATTCTTGATCACCACAGAGGACACAGAGAACACAGAGTGAATTCATCCTCTGTGTTCTCTGTGTCCTCTGTGGTGAAGGAAGACCATCGCCGAGACCGACCTCAGGCGCCGTAACCACGGTGCCCGTGGTGCATCTCGATGAGATGCTGCCGCTCCACTTCGCGCCGCGCGGTGGCCTGCGCGATCATCCAGTCGGGCGCGCCGATGTCGCGCAGCAGCGCTTCATTCATGTCGGCAATGGCACGCGTCTCGATCTCCTCGCGTCGCCGCTGCAGGCGCACATCCCATGCGCTGGCCATCGCCAGCAAGGCGTCACCAATGACTTGCAGCACGCGCACGTGCATCGGACGGTAGAGCTGGATCGTCGATTGGCAGGTGGTGACGGCTTGCATGGTGGGCTCCTGGTGGCGATTCGATGCTGGTAAGCATATGAGCACAGTGCTGTCCACGGAAGCGACTTGTTCTGGCCACTTTGGAAAGCTATGCTTACCAGCATGGCCCGCATCCCCCTCCACACCCTGCCCGCCTTCCGCACCGTCGCCCAGCTCGCCAACCTGCGCGCCGCGGCCGAGGAACTGCACCTCACGCACAGCGCGGTGAGCCAGCAGATCCGCAACCTCGAGGAGCAGCTCGGCTTCGAGCTCTTCGAGCGGCGCGGACGGCGCGTCGTGCTCAACCCCGCCGGCGAAGCGCTGCTGCGCAGCGTCGAGCCGGCGCTCGCGCAGATCGACGATGGGGTGCAGGCGGCGGCCGCGGCGGCCAGCGGCTCGGCACAACGGCTGCGCATCACCACCCTGCCCTCGTTCGCGCAGCGCTGGCTGCTGCCGCGCATGGGGCGATGGCGCGAGCGGCATCCGCAGCTGGCGCTGGAGATCGATGCGTCGCAGCAGGTGGTGGATTTGCAGCGCGAAGGGTTCCACGCCGCGGTGCGCCAGGGGCTCGGCCCTTGGCCGGGGCTCACGGCCGAGCGCTTGTTCAACCAGCCGATGCCGCTCGTCCTCGTCGGCTCGCCGGCCGCCGCGCGGCGGCTGCTGGGAGCGCAGCCGGAGGCGATCGCGCGCGAGCCCTTGCTCGGCGATTCGGAGCTGTGGGACAAGTGGTTCGCCGCCGCCGGCCTGCGCACGCACGTCACGCCGGTAGCGAGCTTCAACGACGCCGGCCTGATGCTGCAGGCCGCCGAGCAGAACCTGGGCCTGGCCATCGCCCGCGAACTGCTGTCGGCCGATGCACTGTGCGACGGCAGGCTGGTGCGGCTGTCGCCGGTAGAGATCATCCTGGAGCAAGCCTTTCCCTATCACCTCGTGTACCCATCGGCGCTCAAGGACTGGCCGCCGCTCGCGATGCTGCGGCAGTGGCTGAATGACGAGCTGGAGTTGTCGCGTGCCACGCTGCATCCCAAGGCGAGACGGACGTCACGCACACGCGCCGCGTGACTCCCGCCACCGGGCGTCAGGCGGTTTTCATCGGGCAGGGGCTCGGGTAGCATGGCAGGCCCGCCCCGAGGCGCGATGCAGCGGCGGCCCGATTCACCACGAGGGCGCAAAGCCCCAATCCACCGGGAGGATTCCAATGCATTCACTTCACACCGTCTGGCGGGGCCTGGCCGCGCTTGCCTTCGTCTTCGCCGCCGGCGCCGCCCATGCAGAGCCCGACGAGGCGCGCAAGCAGGAGATCAGGGCCGCCGTCGAGGCGGCGAACGCTGCCGCCATCAAGGGGCCGAGCGACATCAAAATTGCCAAGCAGGCGGTGCTCAAGCTGCCGGCCGGCATGGTGTACATCCCGCAGCCGGCGGCCGGCCGGCTGATGCAGTCGATGGGCAACGGCGCCGACAGCCGCCTCGAAGGCCTGGTGCAAAGCACCGGCGACAGCCAGTGGATCGTGGAGGCACGCTACGAGCCTTCCGGCTACATCAAGGACGACGACGCGAAAGACTGGAACGTCGACGAACTCTTCAAGAGCCTCAAAGAAGGCACGGAAGAGGCCAACAAGGAACGCACCCGGCTCGGCTTCGCGCCGCTGGAGATCGTGGGCTGGGTCCAGAAGCCGAACTACGAGGCCGCCACGCACCGGCTGGTGTGGGCCATGGCCGCCCGTTCGCCCGGCGAGAGCGAGGCCGACCAGAGCATCAACTACAACACCTATGCGCTCGGCCGCGAAGGCTACGTGTCGCTGAACCTCATCAGCTCGCGCGCCACCATCGAGCAGGACAAGCCCGCCGCCCACACGCTGCTGGCCGCGCTCAACTTCGACGACGGCAAACGCTATGCCGATTTCAACTCGAGCACCGACCGCGTGGCTGAATACGGCATCGCAGCGCTCGTGGCCGGCGTGGCTGCGAAGAAGCTCGGGCTCATCGCCGTCATCCTGGCCTTTGCCGCGAAGTTCGCGAAGGTGCTGCTGCTGGCGGGCGCCGGCGTGCTCGCGATGATCGGCAAGTTCTTCAAGCGCAAGGACACCGCGTGATCAAGCTGCTCGCGCTGCTGCTGTCGGGCGTCAAGCTCGGCAAGCTGTTCACCACCGGCGGCACGATGCTGCTGTCGGTGCTGCTGTATGCCTTCGTGTGGGGCTGGCGCTATGCGGTCGGGTTCGTCGCGCTGCTCTTCGTGCACGAGATGGGCCACTACATCGCGGCGCGCCAGCGCGGCCTGAACGTGGGGGCGCCCACCTTCATCCCCTTCGTCGGCGCCTGGGTCGAGCTCAAGGACATGCCGCATGACGCGGAAACCGAAGCCTACGTGGGCATGGCCGGGCCGCTGGTCGGCACGGTCGGCGCGCTCGTGTGCTACTTCATCGCGCGAGACACCGACACGCCCTGGCTGCTCGCCGTGTCGTACTCCGGCTTCTTCCTGAATCTCTTCAACCTCATCCCGCTGTCGCCGCTGGATGGCGGGCGCATCACCCAGGTCATTTCACCGTGGATGTGGCTTGCGGGCGTGCCGGTGCTGGGCGCGATGATGCTGTGGAGCTTCAGCCCCATGCTGCTGCTCATCGCCTTGCTGGCCGGGTCGCAACTGTGGACGGCGTGGAACCACCGGCACGACCCCGCCATGCAGGCGTACCGGATGGCGTCGATGGAAACGCGCATCGGCTACGGCGTCTGCTACATCGCGCTGCTGGGCTTCCTGGCAGTGATGACCTACGACGTGCATGAGATGCTGCAGGCGCTGCGGCATTCTTCGGAGGTCTGAGCGGATCCGGCCGAAGTTTCTCTCACCACAGAGGACACAGAGAACACAGAGAAAGGAATTCCTCTGTGTTCTCTGTGTCCTCTGTGGTTGAAAGATGCATCCTCGGCATGCAGCCGCCCTGTCGATCAAGCTACAAGAACAAAGACTGCAAGTCGCTGAGGAAATCGAATCCGCGCGCCGTCGGCCTGACCCACTGCCAGTCGCGCTCGATCAAACCCTTGCCTTCCGCTTCCTGCAGCGGCTTCTGGATCGCAGTGAGCGGCAGGCCCGTGCGTTCCGTGAAGCGCGCGATCTCGAAGCCCTCACGCAGCCGCAGCGCATTCAGCATGAACTCGAAGGGCAGCTGGTCGCGGGCGACCTCGTCGTCCTGCGCGATGGCCGAGCCGGCCAGGGCCTGCTCCATGTACTTGTTCGGGTCGCGGTAGCGGATCTGCCGCACGACGCGGTGCGGAAAGCTCAGCTTGCCGTGTGCGCCCGCACCGATGCCAAGGTAATCACCGAACTGCCAGTAGTTGAGGTTGTGCTGGCAGCGATGGCCCGGCTTGGCGAAAGCCGACACCTCGTAGCGCTCGAGCCCTGCCGACCCGGTGCGTTCGGTGATGAGGTCCAGCATCTCCGAGGACAGGTCATCGTCGGGCACCTGCGGCGGATGCTTGGCGAAGAAGGTGTTGGGCTCGATCGTGAGGTGGTAGATCGACAGGTGCGGCGGCTGGAAGGACAGCGCCTGCGCGAGATCGGCGTCGAGCTCGGCGATGGTCTGGCCGGGCAGCGCGTACATGAGGTCGAGGTTGAAGGTGTCGAAGCAGCGACTCGCCTCCTCCAGCGCGGCCATGGCCTGCGCGCCGTCATGCACCCGGCCGATGGCCTTGAGCTTGGCATCGTCGAAGCTCTGCACGCCCACCGACAAGCGCGTCACGCCCGCTTGGCGGAAGGCGCGGAAGCGGTCGCGCTCGAAGGTGCCGGGGTTGGCCTCCAGCGTGATCTCGCAGCCGGGCTCCAGCGGCAACCGCGCGCGGATGTCGGTGATGAGCTGGTCGATGCTCTCCGGCGAGAACAGGCTGGGTGTGCCGCCACCGATGAAGATGCTGATGACGCGGCGGCCCCAGATGAAGGGCAGTGCGGCTTCCAGGTCGGCGCGCAGGGCGGCCAGGTAGCGGGCTTCGGGGACGCCGCCCGAAGAGACGGATGCCATCTCATGCGAGTTGAAGTCGCAGTAGGGGCACTTCTTCAGGCACCAGGGCAGGTGCACGTACAGCGAGAGCGGCGGCAAGGCACCGAGGCTCAGCGTGCCCGGGCGCATGTATCGGGCGACCATGTCCGCGGGCGTGGCGCCTGGCGTCACCGCATCGGAACCGGCCGCGACGATGGGAATGTCAGCCAAGTCGCCACACCTCGTTCATGAGGGCGAGCATTTGCCGGGACGCGATCGCACGGTGGCTGTGCGCGTTCTTCACCTCGGCCGCGAGTTCGGCCACGGTCCTGTCCAGGCCCGGGATGAACATCAGCGGGTCGTAGCCGAAACCACCCTCGCCGCGCATGGCTGGCAGGATCTCGCCATTCCATCGGCCGAAGGCGATCAGCGGCTCCGGGTCGTCGGCGCTGCGCACGGCGACCAGCGCGCTCACGAAGCGCGCGCGCCGATCGGCAACGCCGCGCATGCGCTCGAGCAGCAGCGCGTTGTTGGCGGCATCCTGGCGTGCGCGCAGGTCTTCGCGGGGCTGGCTGGCCGCGCCAGGCGGCAAAGGCGCGAAGTGCGCCGACACCACGCCCGGTTCGCCGCCGAGCGCATCCACGCACAGGCCAGAGTCGTCGGCAATGGCCGGGCCGCCCGCGGCGCGCGCCGCATGCCGGGCCTTGGCCAGCGCGTTTTCAACGAAGGTCACGTGAGGCTCTTCGGCCTCGGGAATGCCCAGCGAGCCTTGCGTCACCAGTTCAAGCCCGGCGGGGCTCAGCAGTGCCTGCAGCTCCTTGAGCTTCTTGGCATTGTTCGACGCAAGCACGAGGCGCATGTCTTCAATCCATCGAGACGTCGTGGCGTTGATGCGGGCAATCAGGCAGCGAGGCCCAGCGCCTTCTTCTGCGCCGCGACCAGCTCGCGGATGCCCTTGTCGGCCAGTTGCAGCAGCGTGCCCATCTCGTCGCGCGAGAAGGCCGCGCCCTCGGCCGTGCCCTGCACTTCGACGAAGCCGCCGGCGCCGGTCATCACCACGTTCATGTCCGTGTCGCAGGCCGAGTCTTCGATGTATTCGAGGTCCAGGAGCGGCGTGCCTTCGACGATGCCCACCGAAATCGCGGCGACGAAATCGCGGATGGGCGAGGCCTTCAGCCGGTCCTGCGCAAGCAGGAAGGTGACTGCATCATGGGCCGCGACGAAGGCGCCGGTGATGGCCGCCGTGCGCGTGCCGCCGTCTGCCTGGATCACGTCGCAATCGAGCGCGATGGTGCGTTCGCCCAGCTTGTCGAGGTCGAACACGCAGCGCAGCGAGCGGCCGATCAGGCGCTGTATCTCCTGCGTGCGCCCGCTCTGCTTGCCCTTGGCGGCTTCGCGGTCGCTGCGGGTGTGCGTGGCACGCGGCAGCATGCCGTACTCGGCCGTGACCCAGCCGGTGCCGGTGCCGCGCTTGTGCGGCGGCACCTTCTCTTCCACCGACGCGGTGCACAGCACCTTGGTGTCGCCGAACTCGACGAGCACCGAACCTTCGGCGTGCTTGGTGTACTGGCGGGTGATGGTGACCGGACGCAATGCGTCAGCGGCACGGCCTTGCGTGCGAGCGAAACTCATGAGGGAGCCTTTCAGTTTTTCTTCTGGGACGAGCGCCGGATGGCCTCGTTGATTTCCTTGATCGAGCGCTCGATCTCGGCGTCGTCAAGTTCGTCGGGCACGTCCTGCCCCATCACGCTGGCCTGGATGGTCGAGGCGAAGACCTCCTCGCCCAGGGTCTGCGTGGAAATGCCGGGCGCATCGCCGTCGTCGGCGCTTTCCCACTCCATGGCGAGCACGGAGACGTTGTCGCTCTTCGGGCCGCCATTGCGCAGCGCCTGCTCGACCAGTTCGGGCACGGCGTCGGAGATGGCATGCTTGGCCAGCTGCTCGGTGATGGTCGCGTCGCTCACGCTGCCCCACAGGCCGTCGGAGCACAGCAGCAGGCGGTCGCCGGGCTGCAGCAGCAGCGGACCGACGGTGTCCACCACCGGCTTGCCGGGGCTGCCCAGGCAGGTGAAGAGCACGTTGCGGTTGAAGCGCTCGCCCATGGGCACGACCTGGCTCAGCGTTTCCTGGAGTTCGGAATACGAATGGTCGCGCGTGCGGGCGATGAGCTTGTCGCCGCGCACCATGTACAGCCGCGAATCGCCGCAATGCGCCCAGTAGGCGGCATTGCCCTGCATCACGCAGGCGACGACGGTTGTGCGCGGCGTGTCGATGAGCGACTTCTGCGTGGCATAGCGCAGCAACTGGTGGTGCCCCGCGATGATGGCTTCATGCAGGAAGCGCAGCGGGTCGGCGAGCGTGGGCTTGGAGTCGCGCTGGAAGAGCGCGGCCAGCGTCTGCAGCGCCAGCTGGGATGCGACCTCGCCTTCCGGGTGGCCGCCCATGCCGTCGGCGAGCGCGAACAGGCCCGAATCCCGCGTGTAGCAATAGCCCATGCGGTCTTCGTTCTTCTCGCGGCCGCCCTTGCGGCTCACCTGGTACACCGAGAAGCGCATCGTCATGCTTTGGCGCTCGTCAAGTTTTCAAGCTGCAGTTTCAGCCGTTCGCTGAAACTGAGTTTGGTATAGCGCCGCTCGGTCTCGCGCGCCAGTTCTTTTTGCAGCGCGAAGACGCTTTGCGGGCGGGACAGCGGATCGAGCGACATGCACCACTCCGTCACCTCGATGAGGTTGTCGGAGTAGACATTGCGAAGCCGCGACAGCGACAACGCAAGCCGGTCTTTCTCGATGCGCTGCGGCGCGTCGTTCGGTGGGTAGCCCTGCATGCAGGCGTAGATGCATGCGCCGATGGCGTAGATGTCGGTCCACGGGCCCAGCGTGCCGTCGCGGCGATACATCTCGGGCGCGGCGAAGCCGGGCGTGTACATCGGGCGGATGAAGTTGCCTTCCTTGCTCAGCACTTCGCGCGCCGCGCCGAAGTCGAGCAGCACCGCCTTGTTGTCGTTGGTGATGAAGATGTTGGCCGGCTTGATGTCCAGGTGCAGCATCTTGTGCTGGTGGACGATGCGCAAGCCACGCAGGATCTCATCGAAGAGGCTGCGGATGGTGGATTCGCGGAAGACCTTGTCGCGCTTGAGGTCGCGCGCGGTGACGATGAAGTCCTGCAGGGTGTCACCCTGCAGGTAGTTCATCACCATGTAGACGGTTTCGTTCTCGCGGAAGAAGTTGAGCACCGAGACCACGCTCGAGTGCGAGATCTGCGCGAGGCTGCGCCCTTCCTCGAAGAAGCTCTTGAGGCCCAGGCGGTACAGCGGCTGCTTCTCGGGCTTCACGCGCGGCGTGAGTTCGCCCGGCGAGCGTTCGGCCAGTGACGAAGGCAGGTATTCCTTCAGCGCGACGAGGTGGCGCTCGGAGTCTTCGGCGAGGTAGACCACGCCAAACCCACCGGCTGCCAGCTTCTTGATGATCTGGTACCCGCCCACTACCGTGCCGGATGGCAACGGAGCAGGTTTTGGCTTTGACATAATCGAATTTTCACGGGGCAAAAAGCTGCATGGCAGTCTACAGCATGACCGGTTATGCCACTGCCACATCGGGCACTGGCACCACCACCGAAACCGGCACTATTGCCGACGGACAACCCTCCAGGCCGGCCGGTGCGCAAGCCGCGAGCGTGACGGTCGAAATCCGATCCGTCAATGGCAGATTCCTCGATCTGAACTTCCGCATGCCCGACGAGCTGCGCTCGGCGGAGCCCGCGATTCGTGAACTGCTCACGGCCGCGTTCAAGCGCGGCAAGGTCGAGGTGCGCGTCAACACCAAGACCGAAAGCGAACACGCCTGGCCGCAGCCGCAGCCCGAGCAGCTGCATCGGCTGAGCACGCTGGAAGGCACGGTGCAAGGCTGGCTGCCCAAGGCCCAGCCGCTGTCGGTGCACGAGGTGTTGCAGTGGTGCAAGGGTGGCGGCATCACCGAAAAGCTCGACGAGGCCGTGCTCGACGCCGCCAGGCGTGCGATTGCCGGCCTGGGCGAAGCGCGGGAACGCGAGGGCGGCCGCCTGGTCACCGTGCTGATGGAGCGCGTCAAGCGCCTGCGCGAGCTTGCCGACAGCGCCGAGCCGCTGGTGCCTGCCGTCGTGCAGCGCCAGCAGCAGAAATTTCTCGAGCGCTGGAAGGAGGCGCTGGAAGTCTCGGGCGCCGCGCAGACGATCTCCGAGGACACGCTGCGCGAGCGTGCCATCAACGAGGCCGCCGCCTATGCCATCCGCATCGACGTGGCCGAGGAACTGGCCCGGTTGCGCGCCCATCTGGACGAAGTGACCCGCCTGCTGAAGAAGGGCGGCGAGGTCGGCAAGCGACTGGACTTTCTGATCCAGGAGTTACTGCGTGAAGCAAACACGCTCGGCTCGAAGGCCGCAAGCCTTGAGTTGACCAACATTTCGGTCGAAATGAAGGTGGCCATCGAGCAGCTGCGAGAGCAGGTGCAAAACCTCGAGTAAGTCACGCCATGGAATACCCCGGGAACCTCTTCGTCGTCGCCGCCCCCAGCGGGGCGGGCAAGTCCAGCCTCGTGAAATCGCTGCTGGAGCTCGATTCGCACCTCGTGGTGTCGGTGTCGCACACCACCCGCGCGCCGCGCGGGCAGGAGCAGGACGGGCGGGAATATCACTTCATCGACCAGGCGACGTTCCGCCAGATGGTGGCGAGCGGCGAATTCTTCGAATGGGCCGAAGTGCATGGCAACCTTTACGGCACGTCGCGCACGGAGGTGCAAAAGCGCATCGCCGGCGGCCAGGACGTGGTGCTGGAGATCGACTGGCAAGGCGCCGTGCAGATCAAGCAGCTCTTCCCGAACGCGGTGCTCATCTTCATCCTGCCGCCCAGCTATGAAGAGCTCGCCCAGCGCCTGAACCGCCGTGGCGAGGACCGCCCGGAGGTGATCGCCCAGCGCCTGGTCAATGCCCGGCACGAGGTGGCGCAGGCCCGGCACTTCGACTTCGTTATAATCAACGCCTTGTTCGAGACGGCCGTTTTCGATCTGAAAACCGTCGTTCACTCCCAGCGCTTGAAGTACGCGGCCCAGCTTCGCAGCAAGCCCGCCGTCTTCCAGGCCCTGGACCTCAGCTAGAGATTTCCCGTTTGGAGTAGGCGAATGGCCCGCATTACCGTTGAAGACTGCCTGGTGAAGATCCCCAACCGCTTCCAGCTCGTTCTTGCCGCCACCTACCGCGCCCGCATGCTGAGCCAGGGGCACGCCCCCAAGATCGAAACCAAGAACAAGCCCGGCGTGACCGCCCTGCGGGAAATCGCCGCCGGCGAAATCGGCATCGAAATGCTGCGCAAAGTGCCGATCTGAGCGTCACACGCAACTGGTTTTGAGCTAAAAATGGCCCTTCGGGGCCGTTTTTATTTTCCCTCGCGCCGACATCGATCACACGTCCCACGCAACCCCTCGGTGCGGCGCCGCAAAATCCACGATAAATTCGGGGGATGGCCTCACGCATTGCCGCTGCAATCAAGGAGCTCGCGAGCCCCGCGACGCGGCGCTTTGGCGCGACAAAACCCCCGGCCACGCCCACTGACGACGCCGCGGCCGCCTCCTTCGCTGCCCTCACCCACAAGCTCGACTACCTCGACGCCGCCGACATCAAGCGCGTGCGCGAGGCCTACCGCTTTGCCGACGAGGCCCACCTGGGCCAGTTCCGCGCGAGCGGCGAGCCCTACATCACCCACCCCATCGCCGTGGCCGGCCTGTGCGCCGACTGGAAGCTCGATGCGCAAGCCATCATGGCCGCGCTCATGCACGACGCGATGGAAGACTGCGGCGTCACCAAGCCCGAGCTGATCGAGCGCTTCGGCGCCCCGACCGCCGACCTGGTCGACGGCCTCACCAAGCTGGACAAGCTGCAGTTCTCGACCCGCGAGGAATCGCAGGCCGAGTCCTTCCGCAAGATGCTGCTGGCGATGGCGCGCGACGTGCGCGTCATCCTCGTCAAGCTGGCCGACCGTCTGCACAACATGCGCACGATGGAGGCGATGGCCGCGGCCAAGCGCACCCGCATCGCGCGCGAGACGCTGGACATCTACGCGCCCATCGCGCACCGGCTGGGCCTGAACCAGACCTACCGCGAGCTGCAGGAGCTGTCCTTCCAGCACCTGCGGCCGTGGCGGCACTCGGCGCTGTCCAAGGCCGTGCAGAAGGCACGCGGCTACCGGCGCGACATCGTCGACCGCATCCAGAAGGACGTCGAGAAAGCCTTCGCGCAGTCCAAGCTGCCGAGCCAGGTGTTCGGCCGCGAGAAGACGCTGTTCTCCATCTACCGCAAGATGCGCGAGAAGCACCTGACCTTCGCGCAGGTGAACGACATCTTCGGCTTCCGCATCGTCGTGCAGACGCTGCCGGAGTGTTACTTGGCGCTCGGCGTGCTGCACCAGCTCTACAAGCCGCTGCCGGGCCGCTTCAAGGACTACATCGCGATCCCCAAGGCCAACGGCTACCAGTCTCTGCACACCACGCTCGTGAGCCCGCTGGGCACGGCGGTGGAGTTCCAGATCCGCACCGAGCAGATGCACGCGGTGGCCGAGAAAGGCATCGCCGCGCACTGGCTCTACAAGACCAAGGGCGGCGGCCCGGCGCACGTGCAGGAAGCGCAGCGCCTGGGCGCGATGTGGCTGCAGTCGCTCATCGACATCCAGGACGAGACGCGCGACGCGAGCGAATTCCTCGAGCACGTGAAGATCGACCTCTTCCCGGATGCGGTGTACGTGTTCACGCCGAAGTCGAAGATCCTCGCGCTTCCGCGCGGCGCGACACCGGTGGACTTCGCCTACGCCATCCACTCGGACGTCGGCGACCACTGCGTGGCAGCCAAGGTGAACGGCGAGCCCGTGGCGCTGCGCACCGAGCTGCGCAGCGGCGACGTGGTGGAGATCGTCAGCGCACCGGGCGCCAAGCCGAACCCGGCGTGGCTGAACTTCGTGCGCACCGGCCGTGCACGCTCGAAGATCCGCCACTACCTCAAGACCATGGAGCAGGCGGAGTCGCAGGAACTGGGCTCGAAGATGCTGGCGCAGGCGCTTCGCGCGGAGGGCCTGGCGATGCCCGCCGACGACACGCCCGAATCGGCGGTGTGGCAGCAACTCACGCGCTGGAGCGGTAACCGCAGCCGGGAGGAGCTCCTCACCGACATCGGCCTCGGCCGCAAGATTGCCACCATCGTCGCGAAGCGGCTCGCGCGGCTGCTGGCCGAGCACGGCACCAAGCCCGATGCCGTCACGCTGTCGATGGGCCGCTATACCCACGACGATGGCGAGCATGCGCAGGGCATGGTGCTGATCGACGGCGCGGAAGGCGCATCGGTGCAGATGGCACCGTGCTGCCGGCCCATCCCGGGCGATGCGATCGTGGGCTATCTCGGCCGCGGCGAAGGCCTGGTGGTGCACACGGCAGAGTGCGGCGTCGGCAAGCGCCTGTACGAACGAGACAGCGAGCGATGGATGAACGTGGAGTGGGCCGAGCAGCCCACGCGCGCGTTCGAAACCGGCGTGACGGTGCTGGTGAAAAACGGCAAGGGTGTGCTCGCAGAAGTCGCGTCGGCGGTGGCTGCGGCGGAGGCCGACATCACGCACATCGACATGGGCGAAGAGCCCGCCGCGCAAACGACCGAGCTGCGCCTGGTGCTCAGCGTGCGAGACCGGCTGCATCTGGCCGATGTGATGCGCACGTTGAAGCGGTCGGGGCGCGTGCTGAGGGTGTCGCGGGTCAAGCCGTAGCGCCTTAAGGCGCCGGATACCTCACCTCCACCACCTCGATCTTCTCCACCCCTGCCGGCGTCACCAACGGCACCTCGTCTCCCACCTTCGCCTTGAGCAGGGCCCGCGAGATCGGGGCGATCCAGCTCACCTCGCCCTTGGTGCTGTCTGACTCATCGATGCCCTTGATGGTGATCGTCCGCTCCTCGCCGCGTTCGTTCGCGTAGGTCACCGTCGCGCCGAAGAAGACCTGGTCGCGTCCGTGGTGCACCGACGGATCCACCACTTCGGCGATGTCCAGCCGCTTGGTGAGAAAGCGGATGCGCCGGTCGATCTCGCGCAGGCGCTTCTTGCCGTAGAGATAGTCGCCGTTCTCGGAGCGGTCACCGTTCTTCGCGGCCCATGACACCACCTCGACCACCTTCGGACGCTCTTCGTCGAGCAGCGTCATCAACTCCTCACGCAGCCGCGCATAGCCTGCAGGCGTGACGTAGTTCTTCGTGCCTTGGGGCAATGCCGGCAGCGCGACGTCGCCTTCGTCGTCGTCCGTGCCGTCGGGTTCCTTGGTGAATGCCTTGTTCATGATGGGAGCGATTTTCAATGGTTTGCGAGCAGTCGTACGACGAGCGGCGTCTCATGGTCCGCGCCACAGCGGGGCAATCAAGTTAGGGGGTGTGCACCGTCGTTGCACACCCCTAAGTCTCCGCTCACTCCCGACTTTTGCGTGAATGACTGAATGGTTAACCCCAAACGGAACTCCCCCGCTTCCGAGAACCGGCAATTTGCCGTCCGGGTTCACCCCAGTTGGGTGCAGCGAAGCTGACAGCTATCTTTCGCTCCCCAAGGAAAAGCGAACGGACGTTCTTTTTTCCTGAGACAACTCCGGATCCACCGGAAAAAAGAGGGACACGCAGCCATGAAACCAATGCTCATCTCCGATGTCGGTTGGTGCAAAGCGATGAAGGATGCTTTCACCCAGCGTGGTTTGGACGTGGACGGCCTGCTCGCCGAAGCAGGCGTCGATCTCTCGCAGGCCGAGGAGCTCGACCTCGCGGAGTTGACCGATGGTTTCAGCCGCGCGTGGGAGTTGGCCGTGGCCAAGAGCGGCGACGTGGCGATCGGCCTCACGGTGCCCACGCATCCGCTGAACTCGCTGGGGGTGCTGTCGCACGTGGTGCTGTCCGCGGCCAACGTGCAGGCCGCGCTGCAGGCGCTGTCGCGCTTCACGCACCTCGTGTCACCCACGGCCACCATCGACCTGAAGACCGAGAACGGCCGCAGCTTCCTGACCCTGACGATCGCCTCGGGCCGCCGCCCGGTGCCGTCGCAGCGCTACGACTTCTACTGCACGGTGCTGCTGCATGGCATCCGCTGGGTCACGGGCCACGAGGTGCGGCCCATCGCCTTCCAGCACCCCGGCGCCGAACCCGCGGATGCGCAGCGCTGGCGCGATGCCTTCGGCTGCAGCATCCAGTTCAACGCGCCGACCTGCATGATCGAGATCGACACCGCCGATCTCGCGCTGCCCATTCCCACCGCCGACCAGACCGTGGCCGACCTGTGCGAGCGCATCGCCACACAGATCGCCGAGCAGCAAGGCGGCTCGGTGAGCATCCGCGTGCGGCAGGCGCTGATGAAGCATTTGTCCAAAGGTGATCCGCGCCGCGAGACCATGGCGTCCATGCTGTGCATGAGCGAGCGCACCCTGCAGCGCCGGCTCACCGAGGAAGGCACGAGCTTCGCCGAGCTGGTGGACGAGGTGCGCCGCGAGCTGGCGCAGCGCTACTTCCAGCACAGCGACTGCAGCCCGACCGAGATCACCTTCGCGCTCGGCTTCTCCGACCCGAGCAACTTCTACCGTGCGTGCAAGCGTTGGTTCGGCCGATCGCCGAGCACGATGCGCTGTACGAACTGACCCACGCACACGCCGTGAACACCCAGGCCCGCTCGATGGTGCTCACCTGCGCCGAAGACTTCCGGCGCATGCTGGAAGCGCGGCCCGTGGAGCCTGCACGCCTGAAGGCCGTGATGGCGAGCGCCGCGGTGTGGTGGGACGTGCTGGAGCAGATGCCCGATGCCGCGGTCTGGGTCGCGGCCAACCGCACCATTCCGGAAGAGATCATTCGCCACCTGTCGGCGCACGCAAGCATTCAGGTGCGCACGGCCATCGCGTCGAACCCGGAGATGGGCGACGACGTGATGATCGCGCTGGCGCACGACAAGTCGGACCTCGTGCGCATGCGGGTCGCGTGCAATGCGCAGACCTCGCGTGCCGTGCTGGCTGACCTGGTCGCCGACCCTTGCGTCGTCGTGTCAAAGCATGCGCAGGCGCGCTTGCAGCACGACATCAACGGCGTGACGCTGCCTTCGTCCTACCTCGACGAGGTATCCATGTTCGACCTGTTGCACTGAGCAACGTCGACAGTCTCTGACGGCCGACTGACCACCACAGAGCACACAGAGACCACAGAGAAATTCTCTTCTCTGTGCTCTCTGTGTCCTCTGTGGTTGATCGCATTTCAACGGCCGCCGCACCTCGTCACTAGAGGTCTTCCCCACCCGCGATCAAGTGGTTCCAAGAGCCATCACCTTGGCACGCTGAGTCAGTGCATTGCGTGCACCTCGTCACGATCATTGGGCCTCGCCGCTGACGAACGCTTCATGCGGTGGCCGACGCGCCAACCGCGGGTCGGTCCCGCGCCGAGCACGACTCATGAGGGCAAGAGGTGCAGGCAGCGGACGAAGTTCCCACCACCTATAGAGACCAACCAATACTGGAGATGCAAGCATGAAGACGATCAAGCTGTCCGCAGTCGCTGCGGCGCTGTGCCTGGCCTTCTCGGCGCAAGCCATGACCTCGATCAACGACAGCGACCTCGCCCAGGTCAGCGGCCAGGACGGCGTGTCGATCGCCGGCGACCTGAACATCAACATCGGCTCGTTCAAGTACACCGACACCGACGCCACCGGCGGCTCGGTGTCGTTCAAGAACATCGGCATCAAGGGCATGTTCGTGATGACCGTGGACATCCTCAATGCCGCGACCTTCGCCGGCACCGTGGGTGCCTCGATGGTCGGCCATGGCCTGACCGCTGCTGAAGCCAGCACGAACCTGGGCAACCTCGTGACCGCCGGCGTGTACGACAACGCCAGCGACGTGGTCCAGTTCGCGTTCCCGCAAGCCAACCAGGACGCCCGCCTCTCTCCGAGCATCACGGTCGCCGCCGTCTCGATGGGCAACAGCACGAAGTCCTTCGGCTCGTTCGCGCTGAACAACATCGACCTGCAAGGCACCAAGATCTGGATGTGGGCCCACTAAGACGCGCAAGCGTTGGCGGACGCCCGCACCGCGTGCGTTCGCTGCCCGACTCGTCAACCAACCTACAAAGAGCAGCATGAACTTCATCAAGCTTTCCATCGCAGCAGCCGCTGCAACCCTGGCCTTCTCGGCCTCCGCCATGACCTCCATCGCCGACAGCGACCTCGCGCAAGTCAGCGGCCAGGACGGCGTGTCGATCGCCGGTGACCTGAACATCAACATCGGCTCGTTCAAGTACACCGACACCGACGCCACGGGCGGCTCCGTGTCGTTCAACAACATCGGCATCAAGGGCATGTTCGTGATGACCGTGGACATCCTCAATGCCGCGACCTTCGCCGGCACCGTGGGTGCCTCGATGGTCGGCCATGGCCTGACCGCCGCCGAGGCCAGCACCAACCTCACGAACCTCGTGACGGCCGGTGTCTATGACAACGCGAGCGACGTGGTCCAGTTCGCATTCCCGCAAGCCAACCAGGACGCTCGCCTCTCGCCGAGCATCACGGTCGCTGGCGTCTCGATGGGCAACAGCACGAAGTCCTTCGGCTCGTTCGCGCTGAACAACATCGAGCTGCAGGGCACCAAGATCTGGATGTGGGCGCACTGATCCTCCCAGGGTGATGACGCGTCTTCGGACGCGTCGTGTTGACACTGCGTTTCGCCCCGCGACGCGACTTGCGGGGCGTCTTTTTTGACGCGTGTTGCGCCCTCTCTTCAGCTCCTCAGCTTCCGTTGTTCGCCTGAATCACCGCGCCTTCGAGCTCGACATGCCGCTCCACGCCATCCGCTCCGCCAGCCTCGCCGCCGCACTCGTGTGCAGCAGCGCGCTTGCGCACGCCGAAGGCCTGAAGCCGATGAGCGACGCGGAGCTGTCGGAGGTGACCGGCCAGGCGCTGCTCACGCTCACCAACCAGAACTACGACGGCCGGGACTTCACGCGCATCACGCTGGGCGCGGACGTGCAGCTGAGCGCCAACCTGAGCAAGGTTCGCCTGGGCGAATACAGCTACGCCGCACGCAACGCGACGGGCGCCGACATCGACATCGGGCTCCTGCGCTTCGGCCGCAGCGACGGTACCGAGGCGCAGCGCACGGTGAACATCACCGACCCGTACTTCGAGTTCGTCTACAAGAACGGCGCCGATGTGACCAAGCGCGAAGTCATCGGCATGCGCCTGGGCTTCGGCGGCATCCAGGGCGAGCTGGGCGTGCAGCTGAACGCCGTCAGCGGCTCGCTGCTGATCAACGGCGGCGCGGCCGGCAACTACGACTCGCACAACGACACACTCGGCGGCAAGCGCTGGGACGGCACGGTGTGCGCCACGCCCAACGCCTGCGGCCTGACGCTCTCGCAGATCGGCCAGCTCACGGCGGGCGACACGAGCGGATCGAGCCGCGACTTCTTCATCTCCGTGCTGCGCCAGGCCGTGAACTTCCCGAGCGCCAACGCCGCGGTGGCCGCGCCCGACAAGGCGCTGGAAGGCTTCTGGATGAACTGGCGCGACCGCGTCTATGCGCCGGTGCTGAACGCCCCGCCGCCACCCAACCTGCCCAAGACGCCAGGTTGACGTCATGCGCGGCAGTTCCTTCGTCATCGCCACCGCTGTCGCCCTGCTCGCCGTCTTCGGCGCGCAGGCGCGCGACATGAAGCCGCTCGCAGACGACGAGCTGGCCGGCGTGCGCGGCAGCGACGGCCTGGCCTTCAACCTGCGCGACTTCTCGCTCAACGGCCCGCTCACGCTCACCTACACCTCGCCCGGCCCCACGCCGGGCAAGCTGTGGCTGGGCAACCTCTCGCTCTCGCGCAGCGACGACACCACCGCCACCTTCAGCGACCCGTACACGCTGCGCGTGATCTCGCGCGGCGAAGGCCTGGCCGACGTCATTCGCCTCACCGAGCCCGCCAACGTCAACGGCGCGCTCAAGTGGCAGTTCGCAGCCGACTGGGGCACGAGCGCCAACGGCATCGACTTCAACGGCGGCGCGCTGCTGGTGCAAGACCTGGTCATGCGCGGCGGCAGCCTCACGCTCACCACGCCGACCACGCCCGGCGTCGAAGGCATTGCCTTCGGCCTTACGCTGCAGGCCGACATCGGCCACCTCATCCTGCGCCCGCGCGGCCGCGACGACATCACGCGATCAGACCCGGCGAGCGTGACCGAACAACTGCGCTTTTCCGGCATCAAGCTCGGGGCGGTCAACGAAAGCGGCGTGCTGCTGAACTCGCCCTGGGTCATCGCCGATGCAACCAACCAGCCGGGCATCTTCAACGCGATCACCGATGCGAGCGGCAACTCCTTCCTGCACGTGGGCATCGGCTGGCCCACCACCGCGGCCGGCGCGCCCATCGGGGCCTTGAGCATCGACAGCATCGTGTTCAAGAGCGACACGCTGCCCGGCGGCCAGATGGACCTCGGGTCCAGCCGCATCGGCACGATGCAGATCCAGTACCTCGACGTGAAGCTGAAGCCGGGTTTCTAGATGCGGCTCGCCAACGCGCTCTTCTCACTCGCCGCAGCCCTCACCGCTGCGGCGGCATGCACCTGCGCCACGGCCGCGCCGGTCGCGCTGAACGACGACGAGATGTCCGAGGTGACGGGCCAGGACGGCGTCTCGCTCGGCGTGCACCTCGAACTCAACTCCGCACTGCTCAACGGCGCAGCCACCGACAGCCGCATCACCGCCGGCTTCAACGTGGACGGCATGAAGACCTATGCGGTGATCCAGAACCTCGCGGGCGTCATGGACCTGATCGCCGTGACGCTGGCCATCCGCCAGCGGCCCGATGGCGGCGGCAACTACGTGGACATCGGCCTGCCGGGCTTCGTCGGCTTCAAGGAATTCGGCTTTCGCGCGCTGGCCGCGCAGACCGACCCCGCGGCACCGATCGCACCGAGTGCGAGCTACGGACAGATCCTGCTCAATGGCACCGGCTCGATGACCGGACACATCTATCTCTGGGCGCAGTAGGGGCGCACCAGGACAAAGGAAGACGACATGTGGATGATCCTGCTCGGCGTGGCCGCCGCGATGATCGGCGGATTCGGCGTCAACTCCCAAGTGCCGCCCGAGCCCCAGCCGGCCGACCAGTACGAGCTTCAGCTCGCTCGCGTGGGCGGCGGTGCGACGCCCGAGCCGGTGCAGATGAAGCCGCTGTCGGAGTTCAAGTTCAAGAACATCGTCCGCCAGGCCTACGACTACTCCTGTGGTTCGGCCGCGCTGGTCACGGTGATGAACAACTACCTGGACCTGCCGGTCTCCGAGCAGCAGGCGATGGAAGGCATGCTCGCGCACGGCGAGCGCGAGAAGATCATCGCGCGGCGTGGCTTCTCCTTGCTCGACATGAAGCGCTATCTGCAGACGCTGGGCGCCGATGCGCAGGGCTTTCGCGCCGACATGTCCGATCTGGCCAGCTTGAAGCAGCCCGGCATCGTGCCCATCGACTACGCCGGCTTCAAGCACTTCGTCGTGGTCCGCGGCGTTCGCGATGGCAAGGTGTTCGTTGCCGACCCTTCTGCCGGTCACGTCGTCTTCTCTCTCGATGAATTCAAGGGCCTGTGGGACAAGGGCACCTTGTTCCTGCTGTACCCGCCCAAGAGCCAGCCCACCACCGTGGCGCGGCTGGCCTTGTCGGACCGCGAGCTGGGTGTCGTGGACAACGACCTCATCCGCACCGACGCCGTTCTCCCCCAACTCGATCGAGCCGATGCACTGCAGCGGGCAGTGCAATCAGGACTCGGCGCCTTCACCCTACGCAAGTGACCCCATGAACAAGCATTACCCCCAAGAGTCGATCATTGCCCGGGCCGCGGCCCTCATGCTCACCGTCGGCGTCGCGGCCGCGGTGCATGCCCAGGATGCGGCGGCTCCGGCCGGCGCGGCCTCGGCACCGGCACCTGCCGCCGTGCCCAGCACGGACGCCGCACGCGACGCGCTCGCCAAGAAGGAGAGCGACGTCGACCAGGCCAAGGTGCTGAAGGACACGCTCACCGCCACCGACCGGCAGTACTCGCTGCTGCGCCGTGGCAAGCGCGCCCTGACCTGGGACCTCACCTACTCGTACATCGGATCGCAGCAGATCAACGCGAGCTTCACCGACGAGAAGCTCACCGCCTTCGCCATCCAGAACACCAAGGGCCACACGATCACCAACACGATCTCGGCCGACTACGGCGTGCTGGACAACCTCACCGGCAACCTCACGGTGCCCTTCGTGAGCAAGTATTCGCAGGGCGACACCTTCTCGGGCCTGTCCAACGCACCAGGCGACATCTCGGTGGGCGCGCGCTTCCAGCCCTTCCCCGTGACGCGCGAATTCCCCTCGCTCACCGCCACCGGCACGCTGCGCCTGCCCACGGGGCGCAGCCCCTTCAAGACCATCGACGGCCAGGGCTTGGCCACGGGTGCCGGCTACACCAGCGGCACCGTCGGCATCAACGCGTCCAAGGTGGTGGACCCGGTGGCGATCTTCGGCTCCATCAACGCGAGCTACGGCCTGCCGGTCAAGCACCTCAACCAGACGCGCAATGGCCTCACGCTCAAGGAAGTGCATCCGGGCGCGGGCTTCGGCTTCGGCGTGGGCTTCGCCTATGCGATGTCCTACAACATCTCCACCACCGTGTCGTTCTCCGAGAACATCGGCCAGCGCAGCAAGCTGGTGCTGATCGACGACGCCAACCCGGACGCGCCGGCGCAGACCCGCAAGACAGCGAGCCAGTCGTCGGCGATGCTGAACTTCGGCCTGGGGGTGCGCGTGTCGCCGGTGACCACGCTGAACTTCACGGTGGGCGTGGGCCTCACCACCGACACGCCGGACTTCACCTTCGGCATGAATCTGCCCCTGAACTTCTGATGGGCAGGTGAAAGCCATGCTGCCCCTGCAGTACGACGGCGCCGCAAGGCGCCGCTTCGAGATCGCCGCGACCGCCCTCGCGGCGCTCGCGTTTTTGGCGGCCGGCGAAGCACGTGCTTCCTTCACCGAGAACATCGGCACCGACCCCAAGGCCATGTCGCTGGGCAATGCCGTCACCGCCGATCCGCCGGGCATCGACTCGATTCACTTCAATCCCGCGGGCCTGTCCCGCTTGCAGGGCAAGTGGAAGAGCGACACCTTCTTCGGCGCGTCCATCAAGCCTTACGCGAGCTTCACGCAGCCCGAAGGCTTCGACATCGGCGGCTGGACTGAAGATCCGATCGCCGGCACGAGCACGGGGCCGGTGCGGCAGAACATCTTCCTGCCGGGCATCGGCGTGCCCAAGGCGCGGCTGCCCTTCGCGGCCGCCGCGGGCCTGGGCTTCAGCTTCAACAAGCCGGGCTCGGACTGGACCTTCGGCACCGCGGCCTACGTGGTGCAGGGCGTGGGCATCGACCGCACCAAGGACCCGCTGGACCCGGCGCGCTTCGACGGCCAGCGCGTGAACATCCAGCGCCTCGTGTACGCGTCGCCCTCGGTGGCCTTCAAGGTGTCGAAGACGCTGAGCGTGGGCGTGTCCATTCCGATCGCGCACCAGGGCTTCGCGCTGGATACCGACATGCGCATGCCCAACAAGCTGCTGGGCATCATCGGCAAGCTGCAGGACGCCTGGTGCGGCGACAACGGCAACCCGGTGGACACCTTCGCCTTCGGCCTGTGCGGCGGCGGCAAGGAAGGACGGCTTCGGCCCTTCAACAAGATCGGCGGCATGCACTTCGAGATGACGGCGCCGGCCGACCCGACGATCAACCTCGGCGTGCTGTGGGAGCCGAGCGACCGCTTCGCGCTGGGCGCGGTGTACCAGGGCGGCTCGCAATCGGTGCTCACCGGCAAGTACACCTTCAACGCCGAGCTCATGCTCGACCGCTTCACGCGCGGCATGTACTCGAGCCTGCTCGGACCGGTGGTGGCGTCGATGTTCGGCTTCCCGAACGGCGTGCCCGCGGTGCAAAGCGGCAACGTGACGATGACGCTTCCTTACGCCGAGCACGTCCAGGTGGGCATCAAGTTCAAGCCCATCGAGCGCGTGCAGCTGAACGTGGACGCCAACTGGAGCAACTGGAAGCGCTGGGACAAGCTCAGCTTCCAGTTCGACAAGAACATCAACCTGCTCGAGATGGCGCGCATTTTCGGCCAGCCCGACCCGAGCAAGCTCGTCATCCCGCGCGGCTATCGCAACACCATCAACTACAACTTCGGCCTGCAGGTGAAGGTGACCGACAAGCTCACGCTGCGCGCGGGCTACGAGCCGCGCAAGAGCTCGGTGCCCGAGGACAAGATCGACCTCATCTCGCCCTTGCCCGACGTCACCATCAAGAGCTTCGGCATCGGCTACGAGACGCACGATGGCCTGCGCATCGATGCCGGCGCCAGCTACGCCAGCGGCAAGTTCGACGTCGCGCCCGACGGCAGCTGCAACCTGAACTGCACGAATTTCTTCAACGCGGTCTACAACCCCTACGCGGGGCTCGACGTGTCCGGCGGCATCCGCATCCGCTACGTCGGCGTGACCATCACCAAGCCTTTCTGAACCAACTCGCCATGACGCCCATGAAGTTCCAACGCACCCTCGTGTCCCTCGCACTCGTCGCCACCGCCTGCACCCTTGCGCTGCCTGCGCATGCGGACGAGAAGGAAAGGCTCGTGCAGAAGATCCTCACGCTGTGGCACATCGAGGACGAAGCCATCGTGATGGTGCAGCGCCCGGCGGCTGATGCGGTGAACCAGTCGCGCATCGCGCTGCAGGGCCGCGTGAGCGCCGCCAAGCAGGAGGCGACGCTGAAGGAGATTGCGGTCGACGTGCAGAAGTACATCGATGAAGCCACGCCCATCGTCCGCGACAACGCGATGAAGGTGAAGGCGCCCACGCTTACGCCCTTGCTGATGCAGAACTTCAGCGAGGAGGAGCTGCGCCAGCTGGTCGCGCTGCTGGAGTCGCCGGTGAAGAAGAAGTTCGAGGGGCTGGTGCCGAAGTTCGAGCGCGCCTTCGGCGAAAAGATTGCCACCGACAGCCGTGCGGCGGTGGACCCGAAGCTGGCAGCGATGACGCAGAGCGTGGGACTGAAGCTGCGTGCGGCGACTGTGACGCCTTGATGGGCGCGGAACGCTGAAGGTTCAACCACAGAGCACACAGAGAACACAGAGGAATTCAATGTCTTTCTCTGTGTTCTCTGTGTGCTCTGTGGTGAAAAGAATTCGACAGGAGACAACATGCACACGATGAACAGCGCCGACCACGCCTGGCTGCGCATGGACAGCCCGGAGAACCTCGTGGTGATCCACCTCGCATTCCTCTTCGAGGCGCCGCTCGCGCTGGCCGCCGTGCGCGCCAAGCTCGAGGCGCGGCTGCTGCCCTTCCATCAGTTCACGCACCGTGCGCAGCGCGGCTGGCTGCGATCGCACTGGGTGCCTGACGCGCAGTTCCACATCGACCGACACCTGTGCGAGATGCACCTGCCCGACGGCTCCGGCGGCAAGGAGCTGAAGACCTGGATGTCGGGCGAGGCCTGCAAGCCGCTGGCCGACGACCGGCCCTTGTGGCTCGCGACCCTGGTGCACAACGTGGACGGTCGCTCGGCGCTCGTGATGCGCGTGCATCACAGCCTGGCCGACGGCGTTTCGCTGATGGACCTCATCAGCGGCATGACCGACATCGCACCCGGCGCGCAGTTCAAGGAGCCGGCACGTGCGAGCGAGCGCCTCGCGCTCACGCCGCGCGTGATGCTGCGGCATGCCGCGCGCGTGATCGCGGATGCGGCCACCATGCTCTTCATGCGCCGCGACAAGCGCAGCAAGCTCAAAGGCACGCCCGGGCGGCACAAGTCAGTGGCCTGGTCGGAAGGCCTGTCGCTGGCCACGACGCGCGACATCGCGCATCGCCACGGCGCGACGGTCAACGACGTGATGCTCTCCGTGATTGCCGGTGCGCTGCGCCGCCACTTGCACGCGCAAGGGCAATCGGTGATCGACGCGCCGGTACGCACTGTCATCCCGATGAACATGCGTCCGCAGGGCCAGAGCCACCTGCTGGGCAACCAGTTCGGTCTCGTCGGCCTGGAGCTGCCGGTTCACCTGGCCGATCCGCTCGATCGGCTGCACGCCGTGCGCGACGGCATGACCGAGCTCAAGCAGGGCTTCCAAGGCCAGCTCGCACTGGCGCTCGTGCGCTTCGCCGGCTTGCTGCCGCATGCGCTGCAGCAACTGGTGCTGGGCATCTTCTCGCGCCGCTGCACGGTCATCGTCACCAACGTCATCGGCCCGGCCGAGCAGCGCTGCGTGGACGGCGTGCGCATGGACGAGCTGATGCTGTGCGTGCCGCAAGGCATGACGGTGGGCGTGGGCGTGTCCATCATTTCCTACAACGACATGGTGCGCATCGGCTTCCTCGTGGACAACAGGCTGATGCCCGACTGCGCGGCCTCGGCGCTGGCGATTCGCACCTGCTTCGATCAGTTGAAGCGTGCGGGGGCCGGCAATGTCGTGCCGCTGCCATTGGCCGCCTGCGAGCCCGCGAACGAGGAAGCTTTCTGGCCCGCCGCGGCCGTTGCGGAGCGCGAGGTGCTGGCCCGATGAGCAGTCGCCGATCGTTGTCCGCCTGGTTCGCGGCCGTCGCCGCGGCCGGCCTGCTCACGCTGTCGGGGTGCGGCGGCGGCAGTTCGTCCGATGGCGGCGGCGGCACCACGCCCACGCCGGGCGGCCCGCAGGGCTCGCTGTCCATCGGGCTCACCGGCGGCGTGCCCATCGGCACGCAGCACGTGTGGGTCACCGTCGATGCCATTGCCTTCAACGCGGATGCCGACCGCGCCTGGTCGGCGAGCGACAGCACCTGGCAGGTCATCCGCCTCGCGACGCCCAAGACCATCGACCTCGGCGCCTCGGTCAACGGCGTGCTGTCGCCGCTCATCACAGGCACGACGATCGCTGCCGGCGACTATGCGCAAGTGCGGCTGTTCCTGGTTCGACCCGACGACGTGCTGGCGGATTCCGCAAAAACGGCCAAGCTCAGCTGGAACACGCAGGTCGACTACGTGGACGCGGCCGGCGCCACGCAACACGTGCCGCTGGAAGTCTTCAGCGGCCAACTGGGCATCCGCGCGGCGGGCGCCTTCAGCGTCAGCTCGACCGTCGCGACCGAGCTCACCTTCCAGCTGGACATCGCGAAGACCCTCGCCCGCGTGGCCTCCGACGACGGCGTCGACCGCTTCGTGCTGCGGCCGGAACTGCGCGTGTACGACGTGGCGAAGACGGGCGCGATCATCGGCATCCTCGACAAGTCGGTGTTCTGCGCGGCCGGCGTGACGACCGGCTGCGTCTACGACGTGGTGGCCACCGCGCAGCGCCCGAGCGAGGACGGCCTGTCGATGGTGGCGGTGCGATCGACGCCGGTGGTGATCGGCGACACCTACGCCGCCTTCGCGCTCTACCCCCTGCCCGCCCTGCCCGCGGGCCAGGGTTTCGACGTGGTGATCCACGGCCGCAACATGCGCACGATGATCGTGCGCGCGGTGCCCGCCGCGGCCGAAGACCTGCTCGCCGCCAACCCGACGCAGCTGGGCGTGGACATGACCGACCCGATGCACCCGGTGGCCGTGCCGCTCGTGCCGCAGCTGAGCGCGGCGGGTGATGCGAGCGTCACGCTCGCGACGCCTGCGCTGCCCAAGAGCGCATCTCTGCGCTTCAGCCAGACACTGCCGGGCACGGACGATCTGCCGCGCGAAGTGCTGAGCGTGGCCACCGACCCGTTCACCGGCGGCTTCGCGCGGGCGGTACCCGTGCCCAGCGGCCCGCTGCGAGTCGCCACCTACAGCAACGGCGGCCCGCTCGCCTTCAGCGACGTGACGCCCGCCGAGGGAACGGACAGCTACACGCTGACCACCGTCGGCACGCGCTACGACTTCGAGCGCAGCGGCATCGTCTCGGCGCCCGGCGGCACGTCGGTGGCGCTCACGCCCACCGACACCTCGCGCCGCGCCGGCCTCACGCCGGCGGCGGTGACCATCACGGTGAGTGCATCGCCCGCCAACTACGACGCGGTGGAGCTGATCGTGAGCGACGTGGCCGGCGTGGTGCTGACGCAGGACGTCACGCCCAGCGCCTCGGGCACGAGCGTGACGGTGAACCTGCCGGCCGGCACCTATGCGCAGCAGCTCGGCGGAACGGCGGTGTACATGGTGTATGCGCGCGGATGGAAACGATCGTCGCCGGCCGCCACGCTGCATTGGGCACGCGGCGGGTCGCTCGTCGATTTGCGCGACGCCACCTCGGCCAGCGTCTCGGTCAGCCTGCCGTGAAGCCGCTGACCGTCCCGACGATGCCGGCTCAGTGGTCGGGCTCGGCCTTCTTGGGCGGCGGCGTGATCAGCAACGGGAAGGGCATGGCCAGCACCGGGATGAACAACGGCGCGACCGGCGTGAAGAGCGCCGGCAGTGCGGCGGTCTGCATCATGCCGATGGAGCCTTGCGTGGCGGCCTGGGCCAGGCGGATCTGCGACATCGCCTGCTGGCGGTCGACCTGGCTGTTCAAGTCCTGCGCGTTGGGCGTGGGGACGGGCATCTCCACGAGCGCGAGCGGCATGCCTTGCGCCATGTCCTGCAGCACGGGCGCGGGCAGGCCGGCGGCATGCACCTGCGACAGCTCGTCGTCGCTCATGAGCCTGGACGGCGAGATGCCGTCGGTGGATTCGACGTGGGCGAATGCGGACTGCACGAACGCGGCAAGGGGCAAGGCCAGGCAGGCGGCCAGGAGGCGTGCAGATGTCATCGAGGTCTCCAGCGATGGGTTCGGCGAGACAGCGATCAGCGCCCGATCGACTTCTTGTTGGCGTCGGTCTCGTTCGCGGTCTATCGGACGCGCCCGGGCCGACTTGAGTCAGCGAGTGTTTCAACGGCGCGCAGTGCCCCGAATGCGAAGGGTTCGTGATGCACAGCACACTGTCCGTGGCACGCGCCCTGACCGGCAAGCGCGTCCTCGTCACCGGCACCACCGGCTTCATCGCCAAGGTCGTGCTGGAGCGGCTCATCCGCGAAGTGCCCGGCATCGCGAGCCTGGTGCTGGTGCTGCGCGGCAATGCGGCACACCCGACGGCTTCGCAGCGCTTCCGTGCGGAGGTGCTGTCGTCCAGCGTGTTCGACCCCCTGCGCCGCACCGACCCGCATCGCCTGCGCGACGCGGTCGGGCGCATGCGCTTCGTCACCGGCGAGATCACCGAGCCGTCCTTCGGCCTGGGCGCGGACGAGTTCGCCTTGCTCGCGAAGGAGGTGGATGCGATCGTCAACGTCGCGGCGAGCGTGAACTTCCGAGAGGAGCTGGACCAGGCGCTCGCCATCAACGCCCTCGCCTTGCTCGACATCACGCGGCTCGCGAAGCTGGGCGGCGGCACGCCGCTCGTGCAGGTGTCGACGTGCTACGTGCACGGGTTTCATCGCGGCGTGATCGCAGAAGAGCTGGCGCCGCCGGCCATCGCGCGCTTGCCTCGGCACCTGGAGGGGTACTACAAGGTCGATGCACTGATCGAGGAGCTGCAGGCCAAGGTGGCCGCCGTGAAGCGGCGCGTGGCCGATGCGGCGCAGCGTTCGAAGGCGCTGATCGAACTGGGCATCCGCGAAGCGCAGAGCCGCGGCTGGAACGACACCTACACCTTCACCAAATGGCTGGGCGAGCAGATCGCCGCGCGCGAGATGTGGGGCGCCACGCTCACCATCGTGCGGCCGGCCATCGTCGAGAGCGCCTGGCGCGATCCGCAGCCAGGGTGGATCGAGGGCATGAAGGTGGGCGATGCGATCGTGCTGGCCTATGCGCGCGGCAAGACCTCGGTGTTCCCGGCACGGCTGGAAGGCATCGCGGACATCGTGCCGGTGGATCTCGTGGCCAACGCGATCGTGCTTGCGACCGCACAAGCGGTGGCCAAGCCCGGGCAGCGCCGCATCGTGCAGGCGGGCACGAGCAGCCGCAACCCGGTGAAGGTGGGCGAGTACATCCGCCTGTGCGAGGCGGAGATGCGCGAGAACAGCGCGGCGTATCCGAAGCTCATCCGCCGCCCGCTCAAGCGCGCCTTCCGCACGGTGCCGCGGCCGGTGTTCGTGGGCTACCTCGCGGTGGCGCACGGCGCAGCACGGGTGGCGAACACGGCCTTGCGCTGGCTGGGCGCGCGCAAGAACCTCGCGCTTTTCGACAGCCTGGAGACGACGCGGCAGCTGGCAGTGGTGTTCTCCTTCTACACCGCGCCGGACTATGTGTTCGACTGCACGCGGCTGATGGCGATGTCGGCCGAATTCGACGCTTCGGATCGCTCACGCTTCGATGTGGATGCGCTGTGCGTGAATTGGCTTGTCTACGTGGCGAAGGTGCATCTGCCGGGGCTGGAGCGATTCGCGATGAGGGATGGGGAGGCGGTGGCCGAGCAGATGGCCGAAGAGGTGGCGGATGCTTCGCCGTCGATGAACGATGGATCGATGGCGCAGGCGCCGACGGCTTGAAGGGCGGCGTCGAGAACCAAACCCCGTTCGGGCTGAGGTATCGCGGCACCAGCCGCGACCCCATCCTCAAGCAAGCAACATCACCACCTCACCGCATGAACGTCATGCGCGGCCCGACGATCGTCGTCTCGACGAAGTTGGTGCCGTGATGGTTGCCAGGACCGAAGGCCAGGCTGATGCCGCCATAGTCCCAGCTCTTCTGCGTCTCGATGGCATGAACCAGCGACTCCGGCGTGACGCTCTTGCCCGCACGCCGCATCGCCTCCAGCAGGAAGCGCGCAAGCAGGTAGCCGCCGTAGGTGTCGTAGGCCACCGGCACCTTCGCACGCTCGCACTCCTGCGCGAACTCGCGGGCCATGCCGGTCGTCTGCCGCCAGGGGTACGGGATCACCTGCGTGATCGCCAGGCCGCGTGCGTCGTCCCCGAGCGCGGGCAGCACGCCGAGCACCGTCGAGATGGTGTAGATGGGCACGCCCACGTAGCTGCGGTTGGCCTTCACGTAACCCACCACCGACGGACCCACCGCCATCATCAGCACGGCCTGCGGCTTGGCCTGTGCCACCGCCTGCGCGGCTGAGACGGCATCGCTGCCGTCGATGGCCAGGGACGCGGTCGCCACGAGCGTGGCGCCCTGCTCCTTGATCGCCGCTTCGGCCACCGGCAGCATCAGCTTGCCGAACTCGTTGTTCTGGTAGACCACCGCGATGCGGCTCGAGTTGAGCGTCACGAGGTTGCGCACCGAATAGAACACCTCGTCCTTGAAGCTCGCCTGCGTGGTGAAGAAGTACGGGTGGTGCTTCATGCGCAGGTTGGGCGCGCCGGTGTACACGCCCACCAGCGGCACCTTCTTCTCCGCGAGGATGGGCAGCGCCGCGCCCACGCCGGCGGTACTGCCCAGGCCGGTCAGCGCCACCACGTTGTCGCGCTCGATCAGCGTCTTCACGTTCTCGACCGTTCGGCGCGGGTCGTAGGCGTCGTCCAGCAAGATGAGGTCCACGCGGCGGCCGTTGATGCCGCCCTTGCGGTTGATCTGCTCGAAGGCCATCTTCCCGCCCGCGAGCACGCCCTTGAAGGCATCGGCCACAGGGCCGGTGACGGGCGCGCTCTGGCCGACGACGATGGCGTCACCGCCCTTGGCCGCGGAGATCGGCCAGGCGGCATTGGCGCCCATCGAGGCGAGCGCCGCCCCGATGACGCGCCTGCGGTTCAGTGGATGCATGGCATGTTCCCAACGATTGTTGTGTGTGCGGATTTGCGCTGACTACTCGACGCGCACCCAGGTCTGCGTGCGGCCCAGCATCGGCATGCCGATGTAGCCGCGCACCTCGAGCCGGCGGCCGTTGTCGATCGGGCGCAGGCGCACCTTGTAGACCTTGCCGTTGTTGGGATCGAGGATGTCGCCACCCGCCCACAGCGAGTCTTCGCCAGTGTCCTTGGTCACATTGCGAAGGATGGTGAGGCCCACCACCTTCTTGTCCTTGCGTTCGTCGCTGCACTTGTCGCAGACGGCGTCCTTCTTGTTCGGGTCGGAGACCGTCTCGATGATGCCGTTCAGGGCGCCACCCTGTTCGACAATGCGCACCGTCGACTTCTCGGTCTTGCCGTCGTCATCGATGGTCTTCCACACACCCACCGGCGTCGCCTGCGCGAACGCCATCGTCACACCCATGGCCAAAGCCAGCGCCGTCACCACACGCTTCATGAAAGTTCTCCTCCTCGGAAGTCAATCGGTATGCACGCGCCGGCTCATGGCTTGCGGCCGGCCGGCGCTCGAGCGGGAAGATAAGGACGGGACCGTTTTTGCGCACTGACCGGAACGGCCAAATGCTTGGCTTCGGGCAGTCAGCCCTGCGGGTGTGGGGCTTGGCAACCCCGGCGTGAAGAAAACCGGTTTTCCCCAAGACCCGCGGCGCCAAGCTCCCTAGCCTTGTGTTACTTGAAGCAACGACTCCCCAGCACCCATGCGAAGCCTCAGCGAAACCGCGCCCTCACGACCGTCCTGCGTCTTCCAGGTCAGCGATTCCGTGCTCACGAGAATCCTGCGTGAAATCTGGAGCCAGCAGCACAACGACACCAAGCGCCTGTCCATGCTGTGCGATGCGGCGGTGGGCCGCGTCACGAACCTCATGGAGCCGCGCGGCCGCTTCTGGGCGCACCTGACACGCGCACTCATGGGCTGGCAAGAGCGCCCCCTTTCCGAGAGCCGGGCCGACCTCGCCATCGCCGCCGGCCTGGTCGACCGCGTGCGAGACCCACGCGCCGCGCGGCTGGCCACGGTGTGCGAAGCCACGCTGCTCATGCATGCCGGCGAGCATGCCGCAGCGCTCGAGCGATTCGCCCAGCTGCCGCTCAGCGGCAAGCCCGGCCGCGACGACTCCGATGACTACTTCATCCTCGCCGGCCGCGCCACCTGCGCGCTCGCCATGGGCGCGGTGGACGCGGGCTTCGAGGCGCTGTACGCCAACCTGCGGCTCAGCGAACGCGGCGGCCCGGCCATTCGCCACTGGATGGTCGCGGTGGATCTCGCCCGCATGCTGCTGTCCATCGACCGCGTGGACGAGGCCATGGCCTTGCTCGAGGACCTGCTGGCCACACGCCCCGCACCCACGGCCAGCCCGCAGCTGTGGGCACGCGTGCGGCATGCCATCGCCTGGGGGCGGATGCTGCAAAGCCGCCACGACGAAGCGCTGGGCGAGCTGCTGCAGCTGGCCGATTGCCGGCACGTCAGGGCCGTGCCGTCGCTGGCGCTCGGCATCCGGGTGGACCTCGCCCGCGTGTACATGGCGCAGGGGCGCATGGCCGACGTCCGGCGGCAGCTGCAGTTCGCCGAAGAAGCCGCCAGCGCCTGTGACGTGCCGCAACAACCGGGCGACTGCCTGCTGCTGGCCGCGCGCGTGGCGCATGCCGACGGCCGCGTGGCCGACGCCACCGTGCTGCTCGACAAAGCACTCGCCGCCTTCGATCGCGATGCCCTGCGCGCCACCTGTCCGCAGTCCCAGGTCGATGCGATGGAATTGCTCAGCCAATGCCACGCACAACTCGGCCGATTCGACGATGCCTACGCCTGGCACCGGCGCTTCTTCGAGCTGTACCGCCGACGCGATGACTACGTCGCGCATGCGCTGGTCGCGGCCACGCGATGCGCCAGGGCGCGGGCCGCGCCGTTCGAGATGTCAGGGCGCGAGATCGACTGCCTTCGACTTTGCGCGGCCGGCAAGACGGCCCGCGAAACCGGTGAGATCCTGAACGTGTCCGAGTGGACGGTGGTCTATCACCTCGAACGCGTGAAACGCAAGTTCGGCTTGCGCCGCAAGCAGCAGATGGTGGCCCGGGCGATCAGCCTGGGCCTCATCCAGGCGCAACGTCGCCAGGTGGATTGACGGCCTTCACCACAAGCGTCGTCGCGAGATGCACTGTCAAGACAACGGCCGCACCTCGATGACGAGCAGCAGCGTTGGCAGGCCCGCCACCACCGTGCGCAATGCATGGCAGCTCACGTCGACGTCGAGCGGGTCGGCGGGGCGGCTCCACAGCAACGGCAGCCGCGAACCGCGGTCGGGGTAGACCTCCACGCGCATCGCGGCGTCGCCGTCGCTGAGCTGCTTGAACTCGTAGGCGATGCCGCGCTGGGGCGGCTTGTCCGGCGTGCGCGTGTCGATGACGATGACGGGCGCCGCACGCCCGTCCGAGGGCAGCCACGGCCCGACGCTGCCGCTCGCAGCGAAGTGCATCGCCCGGCGACGGTCGACCCCGCATCTCAGCCGGCAGACGGAGTCGGGGTCGTCGAGCACGAAGCGGCGGTGGTCCAGGGCGCCGCCGCGCATGTCCGGGCGGCGCTCGCGCCAGCGCGTGACCAGCGTGGCAAAGCCAGGTGCCATGCCCTGCGCAAGCTCGCGCGGGCGCTCCTCGACGCGGTGGTCGAAGCGGCTCGTCGCATCCCACGGGTAGCGCGCGGTGATGACATGGTCCGCGCCGCAGCCGGCCATCAGCAGTGCGAGCGCCGATGGCTGCGTCGCGGTGCCCTTGAAGCCGTCCTTCAGCGGGCGCAGCGTGGGCATCGACGGATTGAGGAAGTGCCGCCCGAGGTGGGTGCCGATGTTCGCACCGCCGTAGGCCCGCGCCGGCCGCGCGAGTGCCGCGAGCTGGCGCATGCGCAGGCGATCTTCCGCGATTCGCAAGGACTGCCGGCCGTGCGTGTCGATGAAGGCGGCCCAGCGGGAGTCTTCGGCCGGCCAGCGCGAGATGGGCTTGAAGCGCTCGAGCGTGCGCACGTCCACCAGCGCCGGAAAGCACCGTTCGTCCACCTCGGACCAGTCGGCGCGCACGAGCGGCAGGCCCGCCTCGGCCGTGTGGAAGAAGCCTTGCCACACCGCCTTGACGAAGTTCATCGACAACGCCGGGTCGGCGTCGTTGCTTCGCCGCGCCACGGCCATCAGCCGCGCCTCGTTGTGCGCGTCCAGCGGGTCGCGCAGGAAGCTCGCGAACTCCAGCAACGCCCACAGCGAGAAGGTGCGCCGGTCGACCAGCGTGCTCAGCCACAGGAAGTTGTCGGTCCTGGCGTCGGGGTCGGCGGACATGCCTGCGAGCCATTGCCAGCTGAAGTGGTCGCCCATGTTGCGACCGAGCTGATGGCGGCCGAAGCGACCCGCGCGCTCACCCAGGAACGCCAGCGGGTCGCCGTAGAAGCAGTCGTCCTGCGGCTGCACGGGCAGTTCGTGAAGCGAGGGGCGCAGGCGCGCCATGACGATGTCGAGGATGCTTTGCATGAGGCGTGTTCGGACAGGCCTGAAGGATGCCAAGTTCGCGTGCGTGATGCGCGTCCGTTCATGCGTCCGTCCACTTTCGTATCGGAACTTGATTGCATCGTCTTACTACCGCGCTCGTGCCAACCCTAGAGTGCCGCCCAGGTTTTGACGTAAGGCAGGGGCTCGGTGAACGCAGCGGACGAGGGGAAGCGGGAGCATCTGGCAACCCTGGGCATACGCCTCGTCCAGGCGCGGTTGAGAGCGGCGGCGGTGCAGCACGACGACGATGCGCGCGCCATCGAGGAGGTGGTGGCCGCGCTACTGCTCGACGCGCTTCGCATCGGCAACGCAGCACCGGCCGCCCGCTGGTTTCTCGGCACGCAGGGCGTGCGCTCGCAGTGCGCGATGTGGCCCGAGCCCGCGGTGGCGCTCACGCATGACGATGTCTTCGCGCGGCTGCGCCCGGGCAGCGCCGTGGTGCTGATGGCGACGACCTCGGACGCGCGTGCGGTGCTGCTAATGCTGGTGCGCGACGACAAAGGACACGCGGCGCTTCACCGCCACATCCTGCCCGCGCACGACTCGCCCGAGGCCATCCTGCGCGCCATGCAGGCCATGGCACCCGACATCCTCGACATCACGCTCATCCCGGCAGGCCCACTGCGCTGCGTCCCTTGGCAAAGCCACGCCGCTTCGGTGCTGCCGCAGGGCATGCGCTTGCGCCTGCACCTGACCGTGGCCGCGTGGTGGCGTCAGCGCGCAGACCGTGGCGTGCACGACGCCGCGCGCCCTGAGGCCCCACCGAGCTGGGTGCTCGCCGCCCACGACGCATGGCACACCGGCAATCTCGATGATCGGCTGCAGTGGGTGCAGATCGAATCCTTCCTCAGCCACCGCCTCTGGGATGGCGGCCGCATCGTGCCGCTTCAGGAAGGGTCGACCACATCGCTCGCGGCCACCGCCCTGCTCGCCTGCGGCCACGGCACCGCCAGCGATTTCGGCGGCGGTGGACGCAGGCGCGGAGCCGGCCTCGCCACCAGCCTGCCGCGCCTGCCGCAGCTGCGGCAGATGCTGCTCAACTGCTGCGAGATGGGCCGCGTCGACGACGTCGCCGGGGACCCGCGCGGGCTGCTGGCGCAGGCCTTCACCCGGGGCCTGCGCTTCGCCATGGCGCCGCTCACCCGCGTGCACGACTTCGACATGTCGCTCTTCAGCCTCGCCTACCAGTGGTGCCTGCGTTGTGCCTTCGAGCAATCCCCCACGCGCGTCGAGGTCGACTGGGTGGGCGTCTTCGAGCACCTGCAGGCCAGCCTGCGCATGGGCGAATGGCCGCCGGGTTTCGCCGTCTGGCTGGCCGACGAACTGCCGACGGCGCTGCGGCACACCATTCCGGACGTGCCCGCCGCGCGCGCCGACGAAGACGCGGAGCTCGAACGCAAGGACTGGTTCCATGTGCTGCGCGCGCTGTCCGAAGAGCTCGCGATGCCCGACACCGTGCCGCGGCCCAGCCGCTGCTGGAACGAGTTCTACGACAGCGTCTCGCTCGCGCTGTCGCAACGCGCGCCGCAGCGGGTGCGCGCGACGGCGCAAGGGGTGATTGCCATCGGCGAGTAGTTCGCGCGGCGGTCGCGGATGAACGTGCGCCCTACTTCGCGTCGAGGTGATGCATCGCGTTGAACTCGCGGATGGCATCCAGGCGGATGTGCTCGGCCTGGCCTGACTGCCGCATCTTCTGCAGCCGCTGCGACAAGGCCGCGACCAGGCGCGCATCGCTGCCGCGGCTGGCGATGACCCACAGCGGCTTGGAGAGCGGCTCCACCAGCATCACCTTCTCGAAGTCGGCGGCACGCAGGCCGTGCTCCGAGGCACGGTAGGCCAAGCTGATCTCCGGGTGCGCGAACAGGTCGATGCGACCGAGCTGCGCCTTGCCCAGGTTCTGTCCGTTCTGCGGCACCGGGTCGATCGACGAGTTCTCGCCGTTCGAGCCCACGCCCTGGCGCAACAGCCACTCGTGGAAGTTGCTGCCTGTCTGCACGCCGAAGCGCAGGCCCTGGTCGCGCAGCTGCGAGAAGTCCTTCACCGGCGCGATACCGCGGTCCTTGTACTGGTAGATCCAGAGTTCGTAGGGCGACACTGGGGCGAGCCAGCGGAACTGCTGTTCACGTTGCGGCGTGCGAGCCACCGACAGCACGATGATGTTGGGCTGCACCGTGGCGCTCTGCAATGCGCGCCGCATCGGCACGAACTCGATCGGCGCGACGTCCAAGGGCGTCTGATGCGCAACTTCGGCCAGTGCCGCCATCACGATGCGATAGCTGGCGCCGTGCGCCACGCCGGATGGGTCGGCGTATTGCAGGGGCGGGAAGGCTTCGGCGAGAACCTGGACCTTCAGGCGCCCTGCGTCCGCGCCCCGAGCCGATGGCAGCACGCAGGCGGCCAGGGCCAGGAGTAGAAACAGGCGGCGCAGGTTCATGGCGTGGAGAACGCTCCAGGAGAGGCCCCGAGAGAGCCCGAAGGACGCCCGAAGCAACCGCGCCATTGAAACACGCACCTGCGGCGATCCACCTGTCATTTGTCCACACAAAGTCGCGCCTCATGCGGGTCGGGCCTGATGACGATGAACACACGCATCACATGCGCACCAAGCAGGCGCAACTGCCCATCGCAGGACGACTACGAAAAGCCGTAGTGGCGGCAAGGCGCCATGGTCACGGCGACGTCATGCGCGCTTCCGAGACTGGTTTCATCGAACGCCTCGGATCCAACGCATGAGCTTGCCGCCCGCCCTCTTCTCGGCCTTCCACGCCTTCCGGCCGCAGTTGCGCAACATCCTGCAGGACCTGCCGGTGCATGCAGCGGCGCCCGCTCACGCCGCGCACGCGCCGGCACCGCCAGCTACACCACCGGCCAACCCGCCCGCTGCACAGCCTGCTTCACCGCCATCCGATCCAACCGCTACGACACCGCCCGACGCGAACCCGTTCAGCGGCGCCTTGCGACCCGGCCTACCGGCGCTGGGCATCACCGAACACACGGTGCAGCCCGGTGACACCTTGTGGCGCTACCTCGACGAAGGCGGTGTGCTCGACCAGCTCGGCAAGGGCAACACCGACCGGCTGCTCGACACCTACCTGCCCGGCACACCCGCGCTGGACACGCGCGCCTTCGGCACGCGGGCGGCCCAGCCTTCCGACGCCGCGCGAGACCTGCAACCCGGCCAGCGCGTCACGGTGCTCGACGTGAAGCGGCTGGGCTACCTCGAGCAGCAACGCTCGGAGCTCGCAGCCCTCGAAGGCGCCGCAACACCACGCACCGATTCGCAGGTCACGCATCGCGAAGCGCTGCGCACCGACCTCGTCACCAGCATCTACGAGGAGCTGGACTACGCCGGCACGCAGCAGGCCGTGCCCGACGTGCAGGCGCTGGCCGCACCCATCCTCGCCCGGGCACCCGCGGACGCCACCTTCTCCTCGGCGGTGGACGAGGCCGCCTCGCTCTATCGGCAGACCCTGCAGGCCCAGGGCCGCACCGACGACCAGCTCGGCGTCATCGCACGCCACGCGCAGCAGCAGGATTTCGACGCCGTGCGCAGCGACATGCGACAGCAGTTGCTCGCCTTGTGCGGCGACGCGAGTGGCAACGACGCGCTGGGCCGCATCAGCGCACGCGCGGGGGTGGTGATGAGCTTCGACGGCGGCGACCCGCGCTTCGCCCAGGCAGTGCAGCAAGGCATCCGCGACGCGCAGCACACCGTGCTCGTCGACCGCCCGGTGCAGGCGGTGGATGCGGCCTACCGCGAGCACGGCGCCGCGGCCGCCATGAAGCTGCTGAACGAACTCACCGACCCACGCGCCGCCACGCCTGGACAGGTGGGCCAGATCCTCGCCGACCCGCGGACGCAGGCGGTGGTGAAGCACACCATCGACGACGTCGCCCACTGGACCGATGCGCGCGGCGGCCCGGGCGCGCTGCTGCAGGACCTGGCCGCCGCCTGCCAACACGCGGCCTACAGCGACGGCGGCATGCCGGGCCTGGGCAAGCAGGCGGTGGACGCGGTGGCGCAGGAGATCGCCGATGCCGCGGGCCGGCCGTCGGACGGGCCAGGCGACCCGTTCTTCCGCTACGGCGGCCGCACGCGCGACGTGCTGTCCGACGCGGCATCGCAGGGCAACGTGGCGCTCGGCCTCGCCCTCGCATCGAAGGCACATGCCCAGGGCAATCCCGGCCTCGGCGACGCGGCGCTGGACGGCACGCGCAACGGGCTGCGGCGACTGGCCGGCGAGGTGAAGGACCTGAACGAGAAGACCGCCGAAGACGCCGCCTTCCTCTCAGTGCCTGCGCAGGAGTGGGGCAGCGCGAGTACGCCCGCCGAGCAGGCGGCCAACGTGAAGGCGCTGATCGCCGCCAACCCCGGCGCGGCGAAGACGCTGGCGCAAGACGGCGAGGCGCTGACGGCCATGCAGGAGCGGCTGGAGAGCGCGCGCACGGCAGTCTCGGCGTGGACGCCATCACTCAAGGGCATGGAGGGCTTCGATCGCCCGGTGCAGCTGAACGCGGGCTACGGCCTGGTCTGGTCAGGCCCCGACGACCGCGGCGTCACGGCCTTGACGGGTGCCATCCCCGCGCCCGCGATGGAAGGCCACGCGCAGTCCGGCACGCCGACCAACACCCTGTGGTTCCAGCGGTCGCTGCGCAAGGTGCTGGAGATGGTCGGCACGGGCACCATCGCCAAGCTCGACCAAGGCGGCCGGCCGCTGCTGTCGCCCAATGCCAAGGCCGTCGTGCAGAACCTCTGGAAGCGCGGCAACAAGACGCTGGGCGCGCTGCTGTACTTCCAGAACGCCGCCTTCGAGCTCGGCGAGTTCGGCGAGAAGGCACGCAGCGGTGCACTCGTGAACGGCCTGGTGAATGGCGCATCGGGCGTGCGGCAGGAACTGGCCGGCATGTCCTATGCGCTGTCGGCCGGCATCCCCCGGGACCAGCTCGCCACGCTGCGACCCGGCTCGGGCAGCACGCCGCTCGCCCGTGCCTATACCAACGGTACGGCCGGCATCGACGGTCTGGCGGTGTCCGACGGCAGCAAGCTCGCGATGAAACAGGGATTGCGGCTGGTGCTGCAGGACACCTCGGACCTCGCCTCCGCGGTGCTGGGCGTGGTGAGCGCCGTCAATGCCTTCAACGACGGCCAGCCGCTGGAGGGCGTGGGCCAGAGCCTGAATGCGGTGGGCTACGCCATGATGCTCACCGGCTCGGGCATCGACGAGGCGGTGTTCGCCGCCGATGCGACGCTCGCGGGCATGGGTGCGACGGCCTGGACCGGCATCGGCGCGGCGTTGGTGCTGGCGGGCTCGGCGATCTACACCGGCGCGACCGCACACCGCCACTCGCACCAGTTCGACGGCGCGAGCCGGCAGTGGCTGGAGGCGATGGGCGTGAAGCCGGACGTGGCCGACGTGCTCGCGCGCCACGCCACCTCCTTCGACGGCGAGCCCCCGAGCGCCGGGCCTTTCCTCACGGCCTACGCCGCCCATGCCGGGCTCGGCCAACGCAAGCTGGCGGACTGGCTGAACAGCCTGAGCCCGACGCAGGCCGACGACATGGCGAGCGCCGTGAAGAGCTTCGGCGACGAGTGGAAGCACCATCCGATGGCCGAGGACGTGCGGCGCTTCGACGACGCGCTGCTGCAGTACGGATTGATGCCGCCGGACGTGCAGCTGGCGGCATCACCTTGACGACGGGCGCGGCGGCCGGTGCTGTCAGCCGGGAGACGCCGAGTCCTGCGCGAACAGCCAGTGCAAAGAAGAACGCTGGTTCTGGCGCCTCGCGAGTGCTCAGTGAGGAATGGGCGCCGGGTTGGCAAGGTAGGCCTTGAACAGGCGAGCGAACTGTCCACCGTCCGTGGTGATGCTGGCCGAGGTGCTCCCGCCGCCGCTGAACACGATCGCGAACACGCCGGCGGCGGTGTACTGCGTCGGGTTCGTGAGCATGTAGTGGACGCGGTTGTCCCGGAAGTGTCCGGGGGTCCCGCCCGGCGTCGTCGAGGGCACGCCCAGCGGCGTCTGCCAGAACAGGACGGGCAGGTTGCCGAGCGCCTTTCGGACGGCGCTCCACTCGTCGAGGTTCTGGCGGAAGTTGGGTGTCGCCACGTTCGCTTCATCCCAGTAGAACGGTCCGTTGCCGCGCCCTGCGCACTCGCCCGGAGGAGGAGAGACTTCGAAGCAGCCGGCATCGCGATCGCTCGTCTGCGCCACCATGAAGTCGGCCTTGTCCGCTCCCACCTTCAGCATGAAGCTGCCGACGGTGGCGGCATCGCGCCCCCAGAAGGAGGGCGGGAACCCGATCTTCGCCTTGGGCGCATAGGTCCGCCCGAGCTTCAACAGGCACTGCGCCAAGCCTGCGACGTTGTCCGGCTGGTCCGCGCACTCGCTCACGGTGCTCACGCGCGCCGGCTGCTTCGTCGGGTCGCCGCCCGGTGCGCCGGCCAGCACGAAGCCCCAGAAGTCCGGTTCCAGGTTGACCAGCGCGGGCAGGCCCGTCGCGCCGATCTTCTGGTACATCAGCTTGACCTGCGCCCAGTAGGAGGTCATGAAGGTCGCGTCGTTGATGGCGCTGAGGTTTCCCTCGCCCTGGGTGGCCATTTGGTAGAGCGTGAACATGGGCACCGCGCCGATGGCCTTGACGTTCGCTGAGACGTAGGTGACGTAGGCCCCGTCGGGGCTGTTCCAGTAGGGCCATGAACCGCTGCCCACCCCCACCAGGTAGGTGTCGATGATGTCCGGGCGGATGTTCTGGCTGTTCATGTCCGCGATCGAATTGCCGGCGCCCAGGCCGCCCAGAAGTCGTTCAGGCATGCCGAGGGCGGCGTTGATCGACGCTGCGGGTGCGGGTGCGGGTGCGGGTGCGGGTGCGGGTGCGGGTGCGGGCGCGGGCGCGGGCGCGGGCGCGGGCGCGGGCGCGGGCGCGGGTGCAGGTGCAGGTGCAGGTGCAGGTGCAGGTGCAGGTGCAGGTGCAG
>Ga0157377_10000090_pt1 | contig 66429 bp, 64 predicted proteins | sample M55metaG_FD_121116 | JGI IMG/M metagenome (GOLD analysis project Ga0157377, IMG submission 121116) | Miscanthus rhizosphere microbial communities from Kellogg Biological Station, Michigan, USA - M5-5 metaG | ecosystem: Host-associated > Plants > Roots > Rhizosphere > Soil | place: USA: Michigan... | reverse complement strand
CCGCCGAACGAACGTCCACCGCCGCCGCCACCGGGGCCGGCGCCGCGCGGGCGATCTTCCGCGGCGTTGACGCGGAGGGCGCGGCCGCTCAGCTGAAAGCCGTTGTACTTCTCGATGGCTTTCGCGGCGTCCTCATCCGAGGCGAACTCGACGAAGGCGAATCCGCGCGGGCGACCGCTCTGGCGGTCCATCGGGAGATACACGTCGCGAATCTCACCGATCTCGGAGAAAAGCTTCTGAACTTCCGCTTTGGTTGTATTGAAATCCAGGTTACCGACGAAGACTTTTGAAGGCATTCCACTCTCATCACTTTCTGCCCGCGTGCGACAGGCGGTGCGCGGCGCGATGAACAACGCTCGCAAAGGTTGGGCCCGCACGCGCGCCGCGTACCTTACGACATTCCGCCCAGTACGTAAAACTTCTTTTCGGCAGGCTGGGCGGCCCCGCCCCGCTGTTCCATGGTCAGCGCCAGGGCCTTGATCTCAGTCAAAACCGGCAGATTGTCGATGGAAAGGGTGGCGTTGCCGCCTGCGGCGACGTTGAAGACGCCGGCGCTCTGCGGGTTGGGCTGGTCGCCGCGGATGATCCACAGTTGGTAGGACTTATCGGCCGGGTTCGACGGCAGGTTGTAGAAGAAGACGAGGGCGCGGCGGCGGGTAGGGTCGAGGAAGACCCGCGCCGAGGCGGACGGCGACATCTCATGTCCGGCGAGGGCGATGGTGCGCGTCTCCGGCGCGGCGAGCGAGGCCAGCTTCTCGTTCTGCGCCGCCAGCCGGTCGCGCGCCTCGGCCAGGCCGCGGATCTCCGCCTGCTGCGCCACGATGTGCTCGCGCGCCGCCCGGATCCCGATCTCCCGCCAGCCCCAGAGGGCGAGGAAGAGCGTGGCCGCGGTGGCGAGCCACCAGGTGGTTGCGAGGTTGCGGGGTAGCGCGGTCTCGCGGTCCCGCCCACCAGAAAACTCCGAGACCTCGAGACCTCGAGACTTCGAGACCCGCTCCCGCACCTCGTCCGGCGGCGCCACCGGCTCCAGTCCGCGCGCCAGCAGCGTGGCGGCCTCGGCGTACTCCGCGCGCGCGCGGCGGCAGGCATCGCAGCCGGCGGCGTGGGTGTCGAGCGCGCGCACCTCGTCCGGGGCGGCGGCGCCGACGGCGTCCAGGGCGGCAATCGCTTCGAATTCTTCGTGCGCCGTCGTCATCGGAATGCCTGCAGGCGGTCGCGCAGCTTCTTCATCCCCAGCTGCATCCGCGTCTTCACCGTGCCGAGGGGCTCCCGGAGCCGCTCGGCGATTTCGGATTGGGAGAGTCCTTCGAAGTAGGCCAGCTCGAGTGCGACGCGCTGCGCGTCGGGGAGCTCGGCGAGAGCGCCTCGCACCGCGACGCGCTGTTCGGACTGAATGGCTCGATCGGCACCACCGGAACGATCGACGAAGCCCGAGATCGTCGATACTTCCCGCCCCGCCTCGTCCTCGCGGTCGCTGCGGATGCGGCGCGAGCGGAGACGGTCGATGCCGCGGCTGCGCGCGATGGAGATCAGCCAGGCGATCTCGCTGCCGCGCATCGCGTCGAACATCCGCGCGTTGGTCCACGCCTTCACGTACGTCTCCTGCAGCACTTCCTGCGCGTCCTCGGAGTTGCCGAGGATGCGGATCAGGAGGGCGTAGAGCGTGGAGGAGTAGCGGTCGTACAGCTCCTCGAACGCGGCGATGTCGCCGCGCGCGACCGCGGGGAGAAGACTCGCGTTGACACTCGGATCCATTCGCAGCATGCGGCGGTGGTCATACTACGCGGCCACCGCGGAGGTGGATTCACTCCTTGGGAGTTTCTGCCGATTCCTTGGGGAAGTCGAGATCCGTGCGCAACCCCTTGTTCGACCGCGAACGCTTTCCGGGGTAGCCGCTGGCGCGGCCCGACGACTCCCGGTTCATGCCGTTGCCGGTGGTGCCGCCGTCCCAGAACCCTTTGTCTTTGATGTGTTCGCGAGGGTTGCCCGACATGCGGCGGATCATACCGTAGTGGCACCTTCCTCGCAGTACTGATAACTATGAAAAGGAGGAACGTGATGGTAGATAACATGAATCCCAACAGTCAGTTCCATCCGTACCAGCCTGTGAACGATACCCCCGCGACGGAACGCCCGATGGGCGGCCTCAGCGGCATTCTCAACAAGATCGGCATGGGGAATCTCAACACCCTCGGCAGCAACGTGAAGATCGGCGACTCGCTGGGCAAGGTCCGCGAGTATGCGCGTGCGAAACCGGGCATCGCGCTCGGCACTCTCGCCGCGCTCGCCATCGGCGCCGGTATGCTGTCGCGGAGGCGAACGTAATGTGGAGCGGCGGGCTTTAGCCCGCCGCCCACTCGCGCTCACTGCGAGTGCGTCGCGAAGTCCACCATCACCTTCGTCCCCACCACCCGCCCCTGCAGCCGCACCGTGGCGCGCCGCGACTCGGCGCCGTACGAAGTACCTTCCGCCTCGATCGTGAACTCGCTGGTCGACTTGCGCAGCATTCCCTTCATCGTGCCGTCGGCGTCCTTCGCATCGACCTTCCGCACGCTGGTCAGCAGCAGCTGCGACGCCGCCAGCTCCGCCGCGTTCTCCGCCAGCGCCGCGGCGATGACCTTGGAGCGGAAGCGCTGTGCCTCGCGCAGCACGCGGCTGGAGTCGATCATGATCAGCTGCATGACCGCGAAGTAGAGGACGGCCAGCACGATGGCGGAGATCAGCGCGTAGCCGCGCTCACGAGTGCGTGCGCGGAACGAAGATCTGGTCGATGGCAATCTTTCCTCCGGGGTCTCTGGCGATCAGGCGGACGGCGTCCTGCCCGGTGTCGAGGGTGTAGGCGTCGATCTCGAAGGTCGGCATGGCGCGGCCGATCCACGTCGACTTCAGCTCCTTGACTTTGTACTCCAGCCTCCGCGCCTCGCCGGTTTTGCGGAAGTCGTAGACGATGGTCCGGCCGAAACCGTCCTCCGCGATCACGTAGACGATCAGCGTCTTCTTCGTCTGCAGGAACCCCTCGAACTCGGCGGGGTAGTAGAGCGAGTCGAGCACGTCGTGGCGCACGCGCGCCACCGCGCCGCCCACTTCGGGGTGCGACATGTAGTTGATCGGCCACTTATGCTGCACGTAGTACATGTTGTAGGTGAGCAGGCCGATGATGACCACGAACAGGCCGAAGATGGCCAGCGTCACCAGCATCTCCACCAGCGTGAAGCCCCGCTGACGACGACTCACCACAGGTTCGACCCCCCGGTGTCGGAGCGGAGGATGGCGACCTTCGCGTTCCGGCGATAGATCTTGTTGACCTTGTCGTAGTCCCACTCCACGGTGAGGGTGACGCTCTTCACGTTCGGGTCTTCGGTCGACGGCGCAACGTCGATGCGCGTCTTGTACGGCGCGAGCGTCTGAATGACCTGCAGGTCGGACTGGAACTCGCGCGGCTGTGTCTCGAGCGTGGACCAGTCGAGACGTCGCCAGATTTCCGCCTCGTTCCAGATCGCCTGCCAGACCAGGATGGTCTCGGCCGACTCGCGCAGGTACGCCTGCCGCTTGGCGAACATGGCCAGGGTGGTGGTGAGGATGATGCCGAGGATGACCAGCGCGACGAGGACCTCGGGAAGGGTGAAGCCACGGCGCCGCATCGGGAGATTCTACGCGGATTATTTGCGCTTCTTCGCCGGCCGCGCGCCGATCGCCTTGACCGCGCTCTCGATCCGGCGAAGGCGCGTCTCCGGCTTCTTCGCATCCTCGACGGCCTGCGCGTACTCGCGCTGATGCGTGAAGCTCAGCTCGTTCCAGCGCTCCCACGCCGGCGGCGCCGCCTTCAGCGCCTTTTTCAGGTCGGCGGGCGGCGTCACCTCGCGCGGCTCGTCGTCGAGATCCAGCGTCACCTGCAGGGTCTCCGTGCCATCGAGGCCGGCCGCCTCGCGGTGACTGGCGCGGAAAGGGATCATGAACTCGCCGCTGTAGGCGGCGATGGTGCTGCAGAAGGTGTAGCCGTTGAGCGTGACGCGCACCGGCGCGCGGACCTTGCCGAAAACCGGCTTTGGATCGAAGGGGACCGGGATCACCGCCGACACCGACGTCGTGTCGCGCTTCAGCGTGGTGCGGAACGTCTTCGAGGCCATCGACGGGCATCATACAATCCACCGCCGCATGAAGCTCCGCTTCGCTCCATCGCCCACCGGCTTCCTGCACGTCGGCGGCGCACGCACCGCGATCTTCAACCTTCTCCACGCGCGCCGGCACGGTGGAACGATGCTGCTGCGCATCGAAGACACCGACGTAGAGCGCTCGCGCCAGCACCACGCGGAGCAGATCGTCGCCTCGCTGCAATGGCTCGGCGTCGAGTGGGACGACGGCCCCGTCTACCAGAGCGATCGCCTGGCGCGCTATCGCGAGCGCGCCGAGGAACTGGTGGCCAGCGGCAAGGCGTACCGCTGCAGCTGCACCGTCGAGGAACTGGAGGAGGAGCGCGCCGCCGCCGAGAAGGCGGGGAAGCAGTGGCGCTACTCCGGCAAGTGCCGGCGGTTGCGGCCGTCGCTGGCCGGCGAGTCGTACGTGATTCGCTTCGCGGTCGATCCCGGCCCGATCGCCTTCCACGACCTCATCCGCGGCGACGTGAACTTCGAGGGCGAGCTGATCGACGACTTCGTCCTGCTGCGCTCCGATGGCTATCCGACCTATCACCTCTCCGTGGTCGTCGACGACATCGACATGGCCATCACGCACGTGGCGCGCGGCGACGACCATCTCTCGAACACGCCGAAGCACATCCTGCTGTTCCGCGCGTTCGGCGCGGAGGTGCCGGTCTTCGCCCACCTGCCGCTGATCCTCGGCAGCGACAAGAAGCGCCTCTCCAAGCGCACCGGCGCGACGTCCGCCGAGGAGTACCGCGACCTGGGGATCGTGCCGCAGGCGCTCTTCAACTTCCTCACGCTCCTCGGATGGTCGCCCGGCGGCGACCGCGAGCTGTTCACGCGCGACGACGCGGCGGCCATCTTCGATCTCTCCGACGTCAACAAGGCGCCGGCGATCTTCGACGTGGAGAAGCTGCTCTGGATGAACGCGCAGTACCTGCAGCGGATGCCGGCGGACGAGATCTATCCGCACCTGCGGCCGTTCATCGACGGGCGCGATCTCGCCGAGGTGCGCACGCTGATCGAGCTCTACAAGATGCGCGCGCGGACGCTGAAGGAGCTCGCCGAGCAGATGGCGACGTACTTTGCGGACGACGTGGAGTACGAGGCCGACGCGGTGAAGAAGCACGTCAAGGCCGGCGACGACCTCGGCGAGCGGATGAGCGCGCTGCACGCGGCGCTGGCGGGCGTCGAGCCGTTCGACCAGGCCGCCACCGAGCAGGCGTTGCGCGGGTTGGCGGAGTCGCGCGGAGTCGGTGCGGCGAAGCTCATCCACCCGCTGCGCCTGGCGCTGACGGGCAAGGGCGCGTCGCCAGGGATCTTCGACGTGGCGGTGGTGCTGGGGAAGGAGCGGACGCTGGCGCGGCTGGAGCGATTTATCGCGCGGCTGCCCGAGTTGTCTGCATCCGATCCTTCATCGACGCCCCAATGAGCCAGGCGGCGCAGAGGCCGACCATCACCACCGAGAACCACTTGCCGTACACGCCCACCGGCGAGTAGGGCTCCGTCGCGTTGTGCACGGCCTCGCTCCAGCGGCCGAGGACTTCCGCCTCCGAGAATTCGTGCACGGCGTAGAAGAGGATCTGCACGGCGAAGAGCAGCAGGAACAGGCCGGTGACCTGGAAGAATCGCTTGACGTTGATGCGGTGCCCGAAGTGCGCCCAAGCCCACGACATCAGCGCCGCCGCGCCGAGCCCGAGCATCGACCCGAGGATGAAGCGGCCGTTGCGGACCTGGATCAGCATCAACGCGGTCTCCATCCCCTCGCGCGTGATCATCAGCAGCGTGAAGCCGAAGACGCCGGCCACGGCCAGCAGTCTCGAAGCCGTGGACGAGTAGCCCTCCAGCCGGCGCTCCATGTCGCCCTTCATCCGCGGCGCGATGCGCCAGACGTGCACCACGAACGAAGCCACGAGCACCGCGGCCACCACGCCGAGGATGCCTTCGATCAGCGCCTGATGCTCGCTGATGCGCATCAGCATGTAGCCGAGGCCGGCGCTGGCGATGATGGAGGCGACGATGCCGGCGTAGACGGCGGGACGGAGCCAGTCGCGGTCGGTCTTGCGGAGGAAGGCGAAGATGATGGCGACGGTGAGGAAGGCTTCGAAGCCTTCGCGGAAGACGATGATGAGGGCGGGGAGCATCGCTATTGGCGGAGCCGCATGGCGCCCTGGCCGATCATCTTCACGCGATCGGGGGCGTCAGGCTGCTCTCCTTTCTTGTGGCAGGATTCGCAGACGCCGAGGATCTGCAGGTTGTGAAAGGTCGGCGTGAACTTCTTGCGCTCGCAGATCTCGTGCTGCCGCCGCTCGAGCTCCTGGTCGACGAACTCGATGACTGTGCCGCAGGTGGTGCAGATGAGATGGTCGTGGTGCGAGTCGCCGCGGACGTGCTCGTAGTGATAGTGGTCCTCGCCGAGGTGGACCCGGCGCACCATCCCCGACTTCACCAGCAGCTCGAGGGTGCGGTAGACCGTGGCGCGCGAGATCTTGGCGCCCTTCTCCTTCATCTTGAAGAGGAGCTCGTCGGCCTCGAAGTGGTAGTGGATGGAGAAGATTTCGCGCAGGAGCGAGGTGCGCTCGCGGGTGAGCTTCAGTCCCAGTCCGGAGAGGAAGGTCTGGAAGCGGTCGATTTCGCGCTGCGCGGCGGGCATGTGTGCAGTTGAGACTGAGTCTCAGTCTGGCTGGAGTCTACCACAGAGCCCCCCTCATCCGCCGCTCCGCGGCACCTTCTCCCCGTCGGAACGGGGAGAAGGGCTCTGGTGGGGGCCTACAGCCGCGACCGCGCCGCCAACGCCGCATCCCGGATCTGCGGCTGCTGCTTCTCGATCGACAGCGACCGGTTCCAGTAGTCGAGTGCGCGGCCGTAGTCCTCGCGCTTGGCGTAGAAGAGGCCGAGGTTGTTCAGCACCAGCGTCGACGACGGCTGCATGCCGAGCGCGCGCTCCAGCTCCGGCACCCCCTCGGTATAGCGGCTGGCGGACACCAGCGCGGAGCCGAGATTCGCCGCGATCAGGTACGACTGCGGGAACAGCTCGCGCCCGCGCGCCAGCAGCGAGATGGCGCGCGAGGCCATGTCGCGCTGGCGGTAGAGCGCGGCGAAGTCGACGATCCACTTCTCCGCGTTCGGCAGTCCATGCTTCACCGCCTCCAGGAACGTCGCGTCGGCGTCGGTGTAGAACTGCCGGTCGAAGTACGCCATCGCAAGGTTGAGATACGGCGTCGGGTGCGTCGGATTGAGCTCCACGGCCTGCTCGAAGGCCTCGCTCGCCTCCTTCAGCTTGTTCTGCGAGCGCAGCTGCACGCCGGTGTTGTTCATGTGCGCGTACGCGCCCCACTTCTCCGGCGACAGCGGCTGCAGCGCGTTCTGCGGCTGCTCGTCGTCCTCGGCGATCGCCGGCGCGGTGCTGCGCGTCGGATCGCTGAGATGCCCGACGGCCATCAGCGTCCGCTGATACTCCTTCGGGTCGATGCGCGCGCTGGTCGCCAGCCGTCGCTGACCGGTGTCTTCGCCGGCGAACTCGCCGTAGCTGATGACGCGCACCGACGTCAGCGGCACGACGTCCTTGAACGCCCACTTCGCCAGGTTGCCGGGCATCTCCAGCGACTTCGGCAGCCCCAGCAGCGTGAGGATGGTCGGCGCGACGTCGTACACGGATATCTGGAAGCCGCGCGCCGTCGCCACGTGCGCGCCGTAGGCGATGAAGATGCCGGGGTTGCGGTGATCGGCCAGCGACGCGCGGCCGGTCGGGATCGTCCGCGGCCGGTCCTTCTCCCAGCGGAAGCCGTGTCCGGAGAGGAGGATCACCGTCGTGTCGCGCGGCAGCACAGTCATCCACTCGCCGATCAGGCGATCGACCTCGGAGTAATAGTTCGCCACCGCCGGCCAGAACTTGCGGAAGTTCTCGCTCGACACTCCCTCGCGGTACGGCGGGTGGTACGGCGCGAAGAGATGATTGACGACGTCGGTGCCGTCGTAGGCCACCATCGTCAGCATCGGGTCGCGGCCGCGGCGCCGCTCGTCGTTGTAGAGGTTGATGGCGACGCGGTGGTCGCTCCAGGTCTTGGCCAGGGCGTCGCGGAAGAGGCTGATCGGGTCGTTCGGGTCCTGCGTCCCCTTCGCCCACTCCGCCTCGGAGATGTTGAGGAAGCGGCGCGCCTGCGCGTACTCGATGGTCATCGGCGGCACGTCGAGCGAGTCGGCGCGCGCCGCCAGGTTCGCCGGGAAGACCGCGTTGTGCACCTGTCCCACCGGCGCGTCGTAGAAGATGCTCGTCGAGCGCGGCCACGGCGGCCATGCCGTCCACCAGTCGGCCACCAGCGCCTGCCGGCCGAAGGCATCCGCGATGTCCCACAGAGCCGGCGCGCGGCGCGAGTAGGCGTCGACGGGACCGCGTTGCTGCCGGTCGATGAAGTCGATCACGCCGTGGCGGTCGGGCGTCAGGCCGGTGGCGATGGTGGTCCAGATCATCGGCGACACGGTCGGCTGGATGGTCTGCATCGACGCGCTCGCGCCGCCGGAGGTGAGCGCGGCGATGTTCGGCAGCCGACCGTCGATGGTCAGCTCGCGGATGAGGGCCCAGTCAGCACCGTCGATGGCGAAGACCGCCACGCGTGTCGGCACGCTGCGGGCGTCGCGGCGAAGCTCGGCGCGCTTCACGCGCAACAGCGCGTCACGGTCGACTTCGACGCGCGCGATCTCGAACGCCGTGACGTTCAGCCCGCTGCGCGCCAGGTGGTTCGCCACCGTGCGGCGCAGCACGTCGCGCCGTGCATTGAATTGCGAGGTGGGTGAGGTCAGCTCCTCCACCGGTACCTGCGAGGTCACCGCGGCCACCGCCTCGGAGACGCGCGCCCGAAGCCAGGCGTTGAAGCCCTGATCCACCATCCGCCGCGCGTCGGGGAGCTGCTCCGCCTGCACGCCGAAGCGCAGGCGGTAGGTGACCGTCACCGGCACGCCTTCGCGCGAGGTGATGCGGATGAAGTCGTCGCGCTGCGCCCAGCCGTTCCGCTTCTCGAAGTCCAGTCGATAGAACTGGTTGGGCGGCAGGAAGGTCACGCGCTGCTGGACCATCCGCACCCGTCCCGATTTCTTGTCTACCCCGACGATCATCCGGCGCGGCGACGGCAGGTAGAGACTGGCGATCATGAAGGTGACCGCCGCCAGTCCGGCGAGGTAGAGAAGGGCTTTGATCCAGCGTTTACGGCGCATTCCGGCTGGAGAAATGCAGGGCTGAAGCCAGTTACTTCTTCCGCTTCACCAGCTGTTTGACTTCGTCGTTCCCGATGGGGCTCTGCGCGGAGATGATCACCGCCGCCGTTCCCTCCCGGAAGGCGGGGATGGTGCAGCGGACGACGGCGGTGCCGTCGGCGGCCGTCTTACCCCGGAAGATGACGCGCGGCGGCTCGACGGTGGAGATCACCTTCACCTCGATCGCCGCGGCGTAAATCGGTGCCTGCGAGAGGCTTTTCTTCGTCGCCACACGCACTTCGATCGCCGCGCCGGAGTAGAACTCCACCGGGTTGAGCACCGACAGCTCGAGGTGTTCGCTCTCCGCCTCGGAGGCCAGGTAGTCGATGATCACCTGGTCGAGCGTCTTCTCCTCGTCGATCTCCGTCGCCGCGGCGGAGGTCGCGGGGTTCGCCACCTGCACGGTCGGGCGCGGCGTGGACTTGGTCGGATCGGCGGGGCTGTCGAAGCGCCCGCGCTTGATCGCCGCGATCATGGTGCGGTGCTGCTGCTCCATCAGACCGCCGATCCACTTCTCGTCGACGCCCGTCTTCACCTGCTCGGCGTACGAGGTCTTCTTCGAGGCGAGGATCTCGCCGCCCACGTACACCAGGCTCTCGATGTAAGGGTTCTGCAGGCCCTTATCCTCGGTCTGGATGTGGTAGACCTTGTCGTTGTGCTTGATGTCGGTGTTGAAGCCCGTGATCACGGGTACGCTCCGGCACGCAGGGGTCGAAGTCCGGAGTGTATCAATTCTGTTCGAACCAGGCCTTCAGCCAGACGACCTGCTCGCGCACACGGGCCGCGTCGTCGGCGTGCGGCATGAGCCCGAGGTAGCGCTCCAGGCAGGCAACCGCCTCGGCGTAGGCGTGCATTTGCACTGAGACCGCCGCGCGGTCGCGCACCTCGTAGGCGTCGTTTTCGTCGAGGATGAGCAGGCGATCGATCGACGCCGCCGCGCGCGCCAGGTCGTGCTGCGCCAGATAGGCCGACTTCAGGTGCGCCAGCTCGCGCGCCAGGATCTCTTTCGGTGAAAACGAGCGGAGGTGATGCTCGCGCAGCCGCACGCCGCCGCCGTAGACATCATCGAGGAGCGTCTGCAGCTCCGGCGTCGACAGCACGCGCCCGCCGTCGAATGGGTCGACCACGACGGTGCCGAACGCGCCGGTGAACTTGACCAGGAAGCGTCCCGGCAGCGAGACGCCGGAGACTTCGACGCCGACGCGCCGCGAGATCTCGATGTAGATCACCGACAGCGAGATCGGCAGGCCGGCATGCCTGGCGAAGGTCTCGGAGAGCAGCGCGCTGCGCGGGTCGTAGTAGTCCTCGTCCTCGCCGTGGAAGCCTTCCTCGTCGAAGAGCAGGCGGTTGATGGCGTCGACGATGCGGTCGACGTCGCGCGAGCCTTCGAGGCGCTCGCGCACCGCGGTGCTCCACGACTCGAGCTGGCCGAGGTAGCGGTGCAGGTCGACGGTCGGATCGTCTTCCAGCGCGATGATCAGCGAGCCTTCGACCAGGTCGAGCTGCTCGTCCGGCATCCGGGCGATCTCGTGGAATCGCCGGCGGGCATACGCGGGATGGGTCAGGACGCGCACAGTCGCTTCACCTTTTGCCGCAGCTCATCGCCGATCGGCATCTTTCGCTGCTCGTTCCAATCGAAAAGGACGACGACGACTTTCCCCGTTGCAGCAAGTTTGCCGTCAGCGAGGCGGATTTCGTATTGCGTGTCGAAGGAGGTGGTGCGCATCTCCGCGATGCGGACGCGGATCTCGATCGGCTCCATGCCGATCTGCGCGATGAAGTCGACCTCCGCGCGCGCCACGATGAAGCCGATGTCGGTGGGAAGGCCCGCCGCGCCGGTGAGGTCGAACCACATTTGCGCGCGGGCCCACTCGAAGTAGCTGAGGTAGACGGCGTTGTTGACGTGGCCGAACGCGTCGACGTCGCGGAAGATGACTTGCCAGGGGACGATGAACCAGCCGCCCTCCCAGCGAGCGGCGGGCAGCGAGCAGCGAGCAGGATCTCCAGCTTTTCCTGCTCGCTGCTCGCCGCTCGCTATCACCTGCTCATTGTACCGCCGCGCTCACTGTGGCCACCGGCTTGCCGCGCGTGCACGCCTGCAGGTAGCGGCCGGGCAGCGGATGATCGAGATACGGCGCGATGATCTGCGATGCCGCGACGAGCCGGTTCAGATCGACGCCCGTCTCGATGGCCATGCTGTCGAGCATGTAGACCAGATCCTCGGTGGCCATGTTGCCGGACGCGCCGGGCGCGTACGGGCAGCCGCCCAGCCCACCGGACGATGCGTCGAACGTGGCGATGCCCATCTCCAGCGCAGCGAGCGTGTTCGCCAGCGCGGTGCCGCGGGTGTCGTGGAAGTGCATAGCCAGCTTCGAGGCCGGGATGACCTGCAGCAGCATGCCGATCACTCCCTGCGCCTGCATCGGAGTGCCGACGCCGATGGTGTCGCCGACCGAGACCTCGTAGCAGCCGATGTCGAGCAGCCGCGCGCTGACCTCGAGCACTTTCTCCGCCGGCACTTCGCCCTCATACGGGCAGCCGAAGGCGGTCGAGACGTAGCCGCGCACGCGCATTCCTTCCGCGCGGGCGCGCGCCGCGACCGGCGCGTAGTTCTCGAACGACTCGTCGATCGACATATTGATGTTGCGCTTGTTGAACGTCTCGGAGGCGGCGGTGAAGACGGCGATCGACGTCACGCCGGCTTCCAGCGCGCGCTCCAGCCCGCGCATGTTCGGCACGAGCACCGGATACTCGACGCCGGGGTCTTTCGGGATGTTCGCGTAGACCTCGCCGGTGTCGGCCATCTGCGGCACCCATTTCGGGCTGACGAAAGCGCCGGCCTCGATGACGCGCAGGCCGGCGTCGCCGAGGGCGGTGATGTACTCGACCTTGGCTGTGGTGGGGATGACCACCTTCTCGTTCTGCAGGCCGTCGCGCGGCCCGACCTCGACGATCTTCACGGTGTCGACGGGGATTCTCATTGCAGCGTCACCAGGTCCACTCCCGGTTGAACCATTTCGCCTTCGCGACAATTCACTGCCGCGATCGTACCGTCGCGCGGCGCGAGGATGGCGTGCTCCATCTTCATCGCCTCGAGGATGATCAGTTGCTGCCCCTTCTCCACCTTGTCGCCCGGCCCAAAGAGTACTTTTAGTACCAATCCGGGCATCGGCGCCTCGAGCGAGTGGTCGTGCTGTTTGCGGGCCCGCGCGCGGCCTCCGCGCTCAGGGAGATCGACCGTGTAGATCTCGCCGTCGAAGGCGAATTGCACCTTCCCGCCGGCGACCACGAAGGGGACGAAGTGGGTCTTGCCGTCGACTTCGACGGTGGCGTCGTTGCCCTCGATGAGCAGAACTCTCACGAGAAACGGCTCCCGGGTGCATCCAATCCCAGGCCCGATGCGCACAGCGGGCAAGAAGCCTCCTCGTACGTCTCCAGCGAAAGCGCCAGCAGCGACTCGTACGGCGCGTCGAACGGATTCGCCTTCCCGCTCCGGTTGAGGATCGAGACGAAGCCGGCTACCACGCCGCCCTGCGCCTCGATCACCGCCGCCGTCTCGCGCGTCGACTTGCCGGTCGTCACCACGTCTTCCACGATCACCACCCGCTCGCCCGGTGCGATCCGGAATCCGCGGCGGAGGGTCATCTGTCCCTCTTTCCGCTCGGTGAAGACGAACGGTACGCCGAGGGCCTCGGCCACGGTGTAGCCGATGATCACGCCGCCGAGCGCCGGCGCCACGATGCGCGCCGCGCCGAGCGGCCGCACGCGCGCGCCGAGCGCCTCGCCGAGCGCCTTGGCGTGGGGCGGATGCTCCAGCAGCCGCGCGCACTGCACGTAGTTCGGACTGTGCAGTCCGGAGGAGAGGCGGAAGTGCCCGGTCAGCAACGCGCCGGTCTCCGCAAGCAGCGCGGGCACGTCGAGCGACATGGCGCGATACTATGCGAATTCGATGGGCAAACTCACCGAACAGATCCGCGCCGACCTCACCGACTCGATGAAGGCGCGCGACGCGGAGAAAACCTCGACGCTGCGCATGCTGCAGTCGGCCTTCAAGTACGCGCAGATCGAGGTCGGCCACGAGCTCGGCGACGACGAGGCGCTCACCGTCATCCGCAAGGCCGTCAAGCAGCGCCTCGACTCCATCGAGCAGTACACCAGCGGCAACCGCCCCGAGCTCGCCGAGAAAGAGCGCCGCGAGATGGACCTGCTAAAGGTCTACCTCCCCCCCGAGCTGTCGGAGGAGGAGCTGGAGTCCGCGCTGCGCGAGATCGTCGTCGCCACCGGCGCGCAGTCGAAGAAGGACATGGGCAAGGTGATGAAGGAGGCGACCGCCCGCTTCAAGGGCCGCGTCGACGGCAAGAAGATTCAGGAGATCGTCGCGCGCCGACTCCCGTGAATCGCCTTCGCTACGCGCGCCACCTCACCCTCCCCAACTTCGGCGAAGCCGGACAGGAAAAACTCGGCCGCGCCTCGGTACTCATCATCGGCGCGGGCGGGCTCGGCAGCCCGTCGTCGCTCTACCTGACCGCCGCCGGCGTCGGTCGTATCGGTCTGGTCGACTTCGACGAGGTCGACATCACCAACCTCCAGCGGCAGGTGCTCTACGGGACGTCGAACATCGGGACGCCGAAGCTCGAGGCGGCATCGGCGCGCCTGCGAGATCTGAATCCCGAGGTCGACATCGTTACGAACGCCGCCGCGCTGACCTCCGAGAACGCGCTCGACATCCTCCGCGGCTACGACGTCATCCTCGACGGCACCGACAACTTCGCCACCCGCTACCTGGTCAACGACGCCTGCGTGCTCCTCGGCAAGCCGAACGTCTACGGCTCGATCTTCCGCTTCGACGGCCAGGCCTCGGTGTTCGACGCGCGCAGCGGCCCCTGCTACCGCTGCCTCTACCCCGAACCGCCGCCGCCGCACCTGGTGCCGTCGTGCGCCGAGGGGGGCGTGCTCGGAGTGCTGCCCGGCGTGATCGGGACCATCCAGGCCATCGAGACCATCAAGCTGATCGCCGGCATCGGCGACTCGCTCCTCGGCCGCCTGCTGCTCTTCGACGCGCTGCGCATGGAATTCCGCACGCTGAAGCTGCGCGCGCAGCACGACAAGCACGCCCCGATCGAGCGGCTGATCGACTACGACGCCTTCTGCAATCCCGCGAGTGCAGACGAGGTGACTGCGATCCCCGACGGCGCGCTGGTGGTCGACGTCCGCGAGCCGTACGAGTGGGACGCCGGACACCTCCCCGGCGCCCGCCACATCCCCCTTGGCGACATCGCCAACCGCCTCGGCGAGCTCCCCCGCGACACCGACGTCGTCCTCTACTGCGAGGCCGGGGCCCGGTCCGCCCGCGCCCTCGACGTCCTGCGCGACGCCGGCTTCACGCGCGCGCGGCACCTCAAGGGGGGGTATCTCGCGTGGGCGCGCGCCAGAGCTTGAGCGGCGCGTGGCGCGCGAGATGGGTAAAGTCGTTGTCGGTGGTGAGCATCGTCAGGTCATGCCGGATGCATAGTTGTGCGAGAAGTGCGTCAACCGTCTTGATTTGCACGCCGTGACGACGACAGATATTCCCGATATCCGCGGCCGCGACGTAGTCCTCACGTTCGGGATCGATGGATGGCAATGCCTCGAATTTCTTCAGGATCAATGCTCGATCCTTTGGACCGCTAAATCCCTGAAGCACCTCCTGCAGTACGAGGCCCGTTGTGTAGAGCGGTCCTTGATTTCTCAGGTTTTCAGCGAGGAAATCAACGGCGGGAAGCAGCAGCGGATGATCGCGGCGCAATGCAAGCGACCAGATTGTCGTATCAACAAAGAGCTTCAATCACCACGCGCTTTCTTGTAGTCGAAGGTTGGGTCCCATTCGAATTGGCCGAACAGCTCGAGGATCTCCGCCTGTCGTCGCCGCGCGATGAACTCCTCCAAGGCGAGGGTCACGGCGGCAGTCTTCGTCGGCGCTCCACTCACCTTAACCGCTTCCTCGAGCAACTTCGGATCGATCGCCAGGTTCGTCGCCATTGTGCGAATGGTCGCACAAGGCGCCGCACAAGTTCAACGCGACGCCGACCCGAACAGCACCACCACCGACTTCCCGGGCGCACGCTTCGTCGTTGCTCCGTCGATGATGGCGATGCCGCAATCCTCGTAGTCGGGCGAGAGGATGTTCTCGCGGTGGCCGTGAGACTCCATCCAGCCGCCGATCAGCAGCTCGTTGGTCTCGAAGCCCGAGGCGAGGTTCTCGCCGGCAAAGCGGAAGTCGTAGTGCCGCACTTTGAGCCAGAGGAACGGCGAGCGGCCGTCGGGCGCCTCGTGCGCCCAGTAGCCCTGCTCCTCCATGTCGCGCATCCGGTCGCCGGCCGCCGCGGAGAGGCGCGTGTCCTCCCGCAGCGGGCGGAGTCCGAGTTGCGCGCGCTGCTCGTTCATCGACCGCAGCACCGCCTCGGACGTGATGTCCGAGGCGAGTGCAGGCAGCGCCGCGAAGGCGACGAGGAGCAGCAGCCGTTTCATTGCGGAGGCGCCGGGGCGGGGGCGGGCAGCGTGGGCGGCCGGTTGACCATTTCGGTGTACTCGAAGAGCGGCGTGGAGAGATAGCGCTCGCCGGTGTCGGGGAGGACGGCCACGACGCGCTTGCCGGCGCCGAGCTCCTTCGCCACCTGCAGCGCGACCCACGCCACGGCGCCGGACGAAATGCCGACGAAGATCCCTTCCTCCTTGGCCAGGCGGCGCGCGGTCTTCACCGCGTCGTCGAAGGTCACGCTGCGCACCTGATCGACGACGTCCTTGTCGTAGATGCCGGGGATGAAGCTCGGGCCGATGCCCTGGATCTTGTGCGGCGCGTACGGCCCGCCGCTCAGCGTCTGCGCCTCGACCGGCATCACCGCCACCATCAGCGCGTCCGGTTTCTGCTTCTTGATGATCTGGCCGCTGCCGCTGATCGTGCCGCCGGTGCCGACGCCGGCCACGACCGCGTCAAACTCACCGCTGGTGTCGCGGAGGATCTCCTGCGCGGTCGTCTCGCGGTGGATCTTCGGGTTGGCGGGGTTGTCGAACTGCTTCGACAGCCAGCCGCCCGGCGTCGTCTCCGCGGTCTCCTTCGCCAGGCGCAGCGCCTCGGGCAATCCCATGGTTCCCGGCGTGAGCACCAGCTGCGCGCCGAGGGCTTCGAGCAGCTTGCGGCGCTCGACCGACATCGTGTCCGGCATGATCAGGATGCACTTGTAGCCCTTCGCCGCGGCGACGAACGCCAGCCCGATGCCGGTGTTGCCGCTGGTGGCCTCGACGATGGTCATCCCTTCGCGCAGCTCGCCGGCCTTCTCCGCCTCGTTCACCATCGAGATGGCGATGCGGTCCTTGACCGAGGAGAGCGGGTTGAAGAGCTCGAGCTTTACCACCACTTCCGCCGAGCCTTCGTCGGGGACGCGGTTGAGCCGAACCATCGGCGTGTTTCCGATCAAATCCGTGATGTTGTCGTAGATCTTTCCGTGCATCTGTCCTCCCCAAAAGCAGCGAGCAGGTAACAGCGAGCAGCGAGCAGGAGGTACGCCGTCTTTCCCGCTCGCTGCTCGCTGCAACCTGCTCGCTTGATTCTACGCCGTTGCTTCGCCGAGGTAACGGTAGCCGATCTTGGCCACGGCGACGATGACCGCCGCGTCGGTGCCGACCGCCTTCTGCAGCTTGCGGCGGAGGCGGGTGACGTGGGTGTCGACGGTGCGGCTGTTGAGATTGAGGTCGACGCGGTAGTTCCACACGCGTGAGAGCAGCTCGTCGCGCGGCACCACGCGCTCCTTGTTCTTGAAGAGGTACATCAGCAGGTCGAATTCTTTGGGCGAGAGCTTCAGCTTCTGGTCTTTCGCTGATGCTTCGCGCGTGGAGGGGTCGAGCTTGATGAGGGTGTCCTCGCAGACGGCCTTCTGCGCCACGGTGGCCTCGCTGCGGCGCATCACCGCGTCGATGCGCGCGAAGAGCTCCTGCAGGCCGAAGGGCTTGGTGACGTAGTCGTCGGCCCCGCCGCGGAGGCCGCGCACCTTGTCGGTCTCCTGCCCGCGCGCGGTGAGGAGGATGACCGGCACTTTCGAGAACTTGCGGATGTGATCGAGGACCTCGAAGCCGCTCTTCTTCGGCAGCATGAGGTCGAGGAGGATGAGGTCGGGCGTCTCGGCGTGGAAGAGACGGACCGCCTCCTCGCCGTCGGGCGCCTGCACCGTCTCGTAGTTCTCCATGCGGAGATTGATCTCCAGTCCCTGCCGCAGCCCCGCTTCGTCCTCAACGATCAGAATCTTCGTCATGTCTTTCCTCTACGAGTCTTGTCGTACGGAAGTTTCGTCATGTGGCTTGCGGCGTCAGGGCGCCGACGCTGTCTTGCTGGGGGTGCGGCACGCGCGGGAAGAGCAGGCGGAAGGTCGAACCGTGCTTCGGCTGCGACTCGACCTCGATCGTGCCGCCGTGCGAGGCGACGATCTGCTGCACCAGGGTCAGCCCGAGCCCCGCGCCGCGGCGGGTCTGGGTGTCGGAGAATTGCGCGCGGTAATATGGCTCGAAAATACGTGACAAATCGCTGGCGTCGATCCCCACGCCATGATCCATCACCTCGATGATGACGTGCGCCTCGGTCTGCCGCAGCACGACCTCGATGCGCTTGTCGTCGCCCGAGTACTTGATGGCGTTGTCGATCAGGTTCAAGAGAGCGCGAGAGACCGCCTCGCGGTCCCACGACTGCTCGTTGACCGGCTCGTCGACGCGCAGCTCGATCTCGAAGCCTTTGCTGCGGATCCACGACTCGTACGTGGAGATGAGCGTGGTCACCAGGTCGCGCGGGTAGACCGGCGTGAAGGCCAGCGCCTTGGTGCTGCGCGCCTGCAGGCGGGCCACGTCGAGGACGTTCTCCACCAGGTGCGACAGATGTAGCACCTCGCGGAGGATGGAGTCTTCGATCTCCAGGCGCTGTTTTTCGGGCAGCCGCGCGCCGCGCTTGAGCGTCTCCGCACCGAGGCGGATCATCGAGAGCGGCGTGCGCAGCTCGTGCGAGACGTTGGCCACCAGCGCGGCGCGCAGGTTCATCGTCTCGTTCTCGCGGCGCAGCCCGCGGATGGCCAGCAACACGCCGAGCGCGGTCAGCGCCAAGGCCACCACGCTGAGGGTGAAGCTGAGCAGGCGCGGATTTTCCCAGTCCGACGCGGCGTAGCCGGTATCGATGAAGGTGCGAACGGTGAACGGCCACAGCGGTCCTGCCAACGGCGCGGCGTAGGCGAAGCCGCGCGGCGAGGCCACCGGCCCACGGCGCAGCGTGCCGAAGGCGATCGTGACATGCGCCCGCCGCGACAGCTCCCGGGTCGAGACCAGCGGCGGCTGGTCCAGGGCGGCAGGCTTCACCCTGTCGAGAAGGCGCGCCGCGTCGTAGGTGTAGCGCACCACGCCGCCCGAGCTGTAGATCTCCAGCGTCTTCTCGCCGCCGGCCGGACCCGTCTCCTCGCCGCGGTCGCTGCGGTAGATGGCGTGGGCGGGGTCGGCGTCGAGCTCGTAGTAGGCGGAGGTGATCCAGTCGTGGGCCTGCATCCACTTGAGCACGGCATCACCGGTCACTGGCGGGCGGCGCTCCACCTGCTGCCAGTCGTCGGCGGCGTGCTGGAGCTCGGCGCGGACGGCGGCGTCGAAGCGGCTGGCGGTGATGTCGGCGGCGTACTCGGCGTACTGCCGGGCAAGGGTGGCGGTGTTGCGCTCGGTGCGGACGGAGAGGGAGTAGGAACGCCAGGCCAGGACGCCCATGGCCACGATGATGATGAAGACGGGGAGGAGGATCGAGGAGGCGCGCTCCGGCCGTTCACCCGCGCGTCGCGGGAGCGCCTTGAGCTTCGACAGCAGGCCTCGTCCCATGGTTCTCCGTCATCACCGTTGCGGCGTCGTCGCGGATTGCGGATGCGCTTCCGCCATGTGCTGCGAGACGATCTTGTCGATCTGGCTCTTCGAGTACGGCTGCAGCCGCACTTCCACCCGTTTCAGGATGCCGCTGCGCTCCACGATCAGGGAGAGCCAGCCGGTCTCGCGCGCCTCGCTGAGGATGCGCTTGAAGTCCTGGATGTTCCCGCGGTTCAGCTGCTTGCCGTTCATGCTCATCAGGCGGTCGCCTTCGCCGAGCCCGCCGCGCTGCGCCGGGCTGTCGGGAACGATGGAGACGATGCGCAGGCCGGAGCCGGGCTCGATCTCGCCGACCAGCGCGCCGAGGTAGCGGCGGCCGGAGGCCATCGAGCGGATGGCGCGCTCGCATTCGGCGGCCGGCGCGTTGCACTTCCGGGTTGGTGAATTCTCGGCGTGCGCCGCCGCGGCGAACAGCAATGCGCTGATGAAAACGAATCGGGTCTGTCGCAGGTGCATGGGTTGGAGACCAGGGTCCTTCGGCCGACCGACAATCTACTTCGCTGGTCCGGCAGTGCTGATTACAAATCAGAAAATGTCGGATGAATTCCCTGTGTAGTAAGGCCTTACGGGCACTTCGCTGCGCTCAGTGCGGGCGTGCCGCGCGATGCTTGGCGGGCGCTGGCGGAGGAGGCGGCGCGCTGTCCGGACCGAACACGCGCAGCCCGTAACGATCGGCCACCACGACCTTTCCGCCGCTCGCCGCGATCTGCGACGGCGCCACCACGCGCATGCCGGTCATCTGGAAGGACGGAGTGGCGGGATTCGCCAGATCCATCCTGATCACCGTGCCGTTCATCGCCACGTAGGCCGCGTCGCCGTCCGCCGCGATCACGCCGCCGCGCGGGATGGCCAGCGCGCTGATCTCCACCGGATCGAGCGGGTCGGCCAGCGAGAAGACGCGGATCGACGTCGTGTCGCGGATGAGCAGCAGGTCCTTCGTCTGCGCCAGCTGCAGCGCCGGGATGAGGATCGGCTTCACCGCCCGCGCGCCCTCGCTGACGTCGGCGACGCCGACGGTCTGCCACTCGACGATGTAATACGCGGCGTCGCCGTACGTCACGATGTCGACCGGGTGCGTCTTGATGCCGGCCAGGAAGCGCGCCTCGCCGCCCGGGAAGTCGAAGACGTGGAGGCCCGACCAGGTGTTCCCCTCGATGAAGGCATTGCGCGTGATCGCCGCGGCGCTCGGCGGCCGGCCGAGCGACTGGAACGTTCCCGCCAGCCGCGGATGCCGCGGATCGCTGACGTCGATGAACTGCACGTCGCCGGTGCCGTAGAGGATCACGCGGCTGCCGAGCGACTTGACGTACGGCTCGATGTCGTCGATGCGCAGCGACGCCACCTCGACCGGTGCCGCGGTCTTCGAGACGTCGATGACGCGAAAGAACGGTGGGTCGGAGACGAAGGCAAACGTGCCGTCGGTCGCCGCGCCGTTCAGCGGGCCGGCCAGGTCATGCACCTCGCCGGTGACGCGCGGCGCGTCCAGCTGCGCGACGTCGTACGCGCGCAGGGGAATCCCCGTCGCCAGTTCGGTGCCGAAATCGGGATCGATGTTCGTGCCAGAGACGAACAGCCGTGCGCCGCTCAGCGCGATCGCCTGCGACAGCTGCGCGAACGGCGCGAACGGCTCCGGATTCGCCGCCTCGCTCACGTCGAACAGCCGCACGCGCCGCGTCTCCTCGGAGACCGCCACACGCGTCCCCGAGACGGTGACGAGCGTGTAGAAGCCCTCGCTCGGCGCGCTGCGGCTCACCAGCCGCGCGGCGAGCGGATCGTGGATGTCGTAGATCGCCAGGCCGCTGAAGCCGGAGGCGGCGTAGAGCGTATCGCCGTCGATCGCGATGTCGATGGCGTTCTCGCCGACGGTGCCGATCTGCGCGGCGCTCTCGCCGTCGAGGATGTACACGCCGATGGTGTCGGCGGCGACGAAGAGGGCGTCGCCGTGCCAGGCCAGCGCCGTGATCCGATGCGCGCCCTGCGCCCACATGCCGGTCTGCGCGGCGCCGCGCCAGACGCGCACGCCGTCCGGACCGCCGGTGGCCACCAGCTCGCCGTTCGCGGCGATGCGCGTCGCGGGCGGCGTCGCCTGCATGCTGGTGCGGAACAGATCGGGGGTGAAGCGCTCGATGCCGTCGCGGGTGAGCACCACCAGCGCGTCGCCGGCGAACGCGCCGTCGAGGCTCTCGGCCTCCGTCTCTACCGTGACGATGGTCGCCAGCGTCGTGGCGTCGTAGACCGCCACGCCGCGGCCGTCGATGGCGTAGACGCGATCGCCGTGCACCAGGAAGCGCTTGGGGAAACCGCGCAACCCCCACGTGCCGGACTGCGCGATCGCGAAGGTGGGGACGAGCAGGAGAGCCAGGAGAGCGAGGATGAGCCGACGCACTCCGGCGGATGCCTGCAAGCAGCGTGTCAGACGAACGAGAGCGCGCCGAACGCCGCCGCCACGTGAAAGTCCGCCGGCTCTTTCATGGTCGGGCTCCAGGCGCTGTACTCATCGCCATACATGGCGCTGCGGTCGACGCGAAAAAAGTTCGCGCGCGCCGGTCGGCCGCCGATCGCGGCAAACGGCACGCGCAGCACGGTGTCGGTGCGCGGCCCGTCGCGGCGGATCGCGGCGAAGAGGCCGTCACACGTCCACGACAGGTCGGCGCGCATCGTGGCGCGTACGCCGTCCGGGGAGTCGATCCGCGCGTCGAAGGTCGTCCCCACCGGATTGACCTCCAGCTCGTAGTACGCGGTGCCTTCCGCCGGCGCCAGGAACGCCTCCACCACGTCCTCCTGCCAGAGCGGCTGGTCATGCTCGTACATCGAGGCGACGACGCCGTCGTCGTCGGCGCGGAAGACGATGGTCAGTGTCGCGTCATCCCAATAGACGGCGACCTCGGTCGCCTGCCGCGGCGCCCCGCCGTCGGTCGCGCGCCGCAGCAAAAACGGCGTGCACTGGGGCGGAATCGCCCACGGGTCTTCGCTCGAGAACTCTGCTCGCGGTACGTCGAGCGCCGGGACCGGCATCGCGGCGCATGATACGCGGCATACACCGTGCAAACTCGTCCGTGAGCAATGGTTGACCCTGAACTGGACGAACTGCGACGCGAGTTTCTGGCCGAGGCCGCCGAGAAGGTGCGCGAGATCGAGACCGCGGTGGAAAGCGCCTCGATGGAGCGCGTGACCTACCTCGCGCACCAGCTGAAAGGCTCCGGCGGCAGCTACGGCTTCAAGCGCATTTCCTCGGTCGCCGCGGACCTGGAAAAGACCGCCGAGCGCACCGGCGACGACGCGCAGTTGCGCGAATTCACCGCCAGCCTGCGCGCCGAAATCGAAGACCGCGCCCGCGAGCTGGCCTAGTCGAGAGTCCTTCTCCCCGCTCGCGGGGAGAAGGTGCCCGAAGGGCCGATGAGGGGCCGCGGCCTCCTACGTCCGCGCGTCCGTCTGCTCAGCCGTCTTGGCCGCCCGCGGGACCCGATGCGATCCCTCGCGCCGCCGCTCGGCCTGCACCTGGTTGCGTCCCGCCTTCTTGGCGCGGTACAGCGCGCGGTCGGCGCAGACGATCAGCTCCTTCGGCGAATGGATGCGCGAGTGCGGCATGGTGGCCACGCCGAGGCTGATGGTCACCTTCAGCGGCCCGGCCTGCGTGTCGATCGGCGTCTCCTCGATCAGCGCCCGCAGCTTCTCGGCGAAGGCGATGGCGTCGTCGAGGTTCGTCTCCGGCAACAGCGTGGTGAACTCTTCGCCGCCGTAGCGCGCGGCGAGGTCGGTGGAGCGCGTCGACTGCTGGAACAGCTGCGCCACCACCTTCAGCACGTCGTCGCCCACCGCGTGGCCGTAGGTGTCGTTGACCTTCTTGAAGAAATCGATGTCGGCGATGACCAGCGACAGCGGCCGGTGATAGCGCTGCGACTCCTCGAACTCGCGCACCAGCTCGTCCTGGAAGTGGCGGTGATTGTTGAGCTTCGTCAGGCCGTCGGTGATCGACAGCAGCTCCAGCCGGCGGTTCGACTCCATCAGCTCTTTCTGCAGGTCGACGATGCGCTTCGCGGCGCGGATGCGCGCCAGCAGCTCGCCCGGCTGGAACGGTTTGGTGATGTAGTCGTCCGCGCCGAGGTCGAGGCCGAGGATCTTGTCCTCCGCTTCGTCCTCGCCGGTGAGGATGATGATGTAGCGGTTGCGCAGGTCCGGATCGGCCTTCAGCTGCTGGCAGAGGACCACGCCGTCCATGTCGGGGAGGCGGCGGTCGAGGAGAGCCAGGTCCCAGGCGATGCGCATGAGCTCCTCGCGCGCCTCGTTGCCGGTGGCGAAATGGACGACGTCGTACCCCGCGCGCGCCAGGTAGAGGTTGACCAGCCGGCGGATGGCGGTGTCGTCATCGACGATGGCAACGCGAAAGGGTTGTCCGGGCATGAAACGCCCTACGGCAAACGAGGTGCCATCGGGACGGCGAGCAGGTAACAGCGAGCGGCGAGCAGGTCGTGGTTGGGCCTGCTCGCTGCTCGCTACGACCTGCTCACTACGATCCGCATGGAAATGTCCAGTGCCTTTACCGAGTGGGTGAGCGCGCCGACGGAGATCCGGTCGACGCCGGTCTCGGCGATGGCCCGGACGGTCTCCAGGGTGACGCCGCCCGAGGCCTCCAGCGGAACCTTGCCGCCCGCGCGGCGGACCGCCTCGCGCATCGCCTCGGTGCTCATGTTGTCGAGGAGGATGAAGTCGGGCCGCAGCGCCAGCGCCTCGTTGAGCTCCTTCAGGTCGCGTACCTCGACCATCACCTTCTGCGGCAGGCCGCGGCGGCGGATGCGCTCCACGGCAGCGGTGATGGAGCCGGCGCGGTCGACGTGGTTGTTCTTGACCAGGAACATGTCGTGGAGGCCGATGCGGTGGTTCTCGCCGCCGCCGCATCGGACGGCGTACTTATCCAGGGCGCGCAGGCCGGGCGCGGTCTTGCGCGTGTCGTAGATGCGCGCGCGCGTGCCGCGCACGGCGTCGACGTAGCGCCGGGTGGCGGTGGCGATCCCCGAGGCGCGCTGCATCAGGTTGAGCGCGGTGCGCTCACCGGCCAGCAGCGCGATCACGGACGCGCTCGCCTCGGCAACGATGGCGCCGGGCTCGACCGCGTCGCCGTCGCGCGCCGCCGGCTCGAAGGTCGCGGCCGGATCGATCGCCCGGAACACCGCCTCGCCGAGCGCCAGGCCGGCGATGATGCCGGGCTCTTTCACCAGGAAGCGCGCCCGGCCGCGGTCGGCAGGCTCGAAGATCGACTCGCTGGTGATGTCGGGGAGGTCTTCCTCGAGCGCGCGGCGGACGATGGCGTCGATGTCGTTCAGTTCCATCTAAATTTATCCTGAGCCGCGAAGACGGCTCAGGATAAATTGGGAACAGGAATCATGCCTGCCGTCGGGTCGTTGTGATCGGTCCACACGTTCGTTGACAAATTGGGGGCGCACCGGCTTCGACGGGGACACGTCGGGGCGGTGGTTGCATGCCGAGCTGATTGCCTCGTAAAACCATTCAAAATTGAGTAGCTGCGAACAACAGCGAACTCGCTCTGGCGGCCTAAAAACCCACCAGCGTCCGCCTGAAGGTTGCTCACGCCCTCAGGGCCGGATGTCATTGAGCTGAGCTAAGGTGCCGAGGCCCGCCTCGCCTTGGCGCACGAAAACCACAGAGGCTGGTCCACGATCGTTCCCCGCTCACCGGGCAGAACGCGGACGAGATCCCAAAGGTGAGACAAGCATGTAGGAGCCACGTTCCACTGCTCTCGGACGCGGGTTCGACTCCCGCCGCCTCCACCAACGCGACACGCAGGCCTTCGGCCGCGCCCGTTCGCCGCGATGCAGCCGGCGCTTCGCGGCTGATCGGCGGCAGCGCTAGGCACCCGTTGGCGCGCGGCTATGATCTATGATCAATGACGCGAGCACCTCAGCCGCGACCGGCGCCGCATCGGCAGCGCCGTAGATCCAACAAAGTGGCTCGCCGTTGGTTACGCAATCGCCTAGCCGTTTCGTTAGTTGTAGTCCAGCCAACGCGTTGAACTCTCCACCGTAGTCATTACCGCCGCCACCCAGCCCCACGTTAACGGCGTAACCGAGGCGGTGCTGATCGATAGCGCACACGACGCCGGAAGCAATTGCGCGAACGGCCGACGCGGGACCTCTTGGCACTAGGATTTCGTCAGGATTAAGCGCGATCGACTCTGCTACGGAACCGGGTACTCGATGGACACGAAGCACATCGAGGAAAGCACGGAACACGTCGCCGGACGCGAATTTTTGGCGCGCGAGGCGCGCCCACGATCCGATCGCCGATTCTCCCACCTCGTGTTGCATGAGCCGCTCGAAGAACGCAATCACGAGTTCCCGCTGCTCTTTGAGCGCGCGCCTGTCCCAGGCTATGCCTGAGGGGCCTCCCATCACCGCGATTGCTTCGAGGACTTCGAGCGCGTTGCCGACGCTCATCCCGTTCGGTTGCGGCGTGTCGGTGAACATCGTCTCCGTGGGGATTCCGTGCCGCATGAGTAGCGTCACGATCCGGCCTGCGACGTCCCGCGCCATCTGTTCCGTCTCGAGAAACGCGCCAGCGCCGAAACGAACGTCGAGCAGGAGGAAGTCGGCCGGAATGGCGAGCTGCTTGCTGCCGATACTGGCGATGATCAGCTCAGGCGATTCGACCGTGCCGGTCATGCTCCGGAGCTGGTAGAGCTTCCGGTCCGCTGGATCGACGTCGTCGTGCGTCACGGTCATCGACACGCCGCAACGGCGCATGGCATCGATCGCCTCGTTGCCGTGCGCGAGAAACGTGAAGCCGGGAATGGCCCGGAGCTTGTCCCATGTCCCGCCTGTGTATCCGAGCGACCGCGCGACTAGAAACGGTGAGGCGATCGGGTGCTCGCGAAACGCTGAGAGAAGGCTGGGCAGGATAAGCGCCGTCTTCTCCGATAGCGCGCCGGTCGGATAGCGGCGAAGGATGCGGCGGCGGTCGAGTTCCGGGTGACCGCGATAGTCGTAGATTGCGCCGCTGTCGCGCATCAGGAGTGTGAGCTCGTCGACATCATCCGGATGGAGGCCGTCTTCAAAGACCTTCGTGAGCCAGAGCGCCTGCAGCGGCACCGGAATCGTGTCGTGGACGATGCCGGTGACGAGATGCGTTAGCGCCTCGCGGCGAAGGTGCTCCGCGCGCCCGGTGCGCAAGAGAATTTCGAGTAGTCGCTCGTCGACATCGCCGGAAGAGTGCAGAGCGGGAAAGAGGCGCGCCAGATAGGGCGCCGCCTCGCCGGCGCGGCCGAGCTCGCGCGCGACGAGGGCATCGTAATCGTGTGACGCGCGGCAGAGACGGAACGCGAGGGTCGCGAACTGATGCGGCGAGAGATCCGCCGCCAACGCGGCTGCCAGCTCGTCAGGATCAACGCGCCGCTCGGTTGCGAGGCGCCGATAGCAGCGCATCAGAGTATTCAACGCGCGGCCTTAGTAGCAGACAGACGCTACGAACGCGTGCAACGGGATGTCGTTGACGATGTCGACCATGTAAGTGCGGGGCCCGGCATGCTCGACGATCTCGGCGTAGCTGAGCAGTGCCACGGTGCGATGTTTGTCGGGCTCGACGGTCCGCGGCTTGCCGGCGAAACTCGCCGCGTAGAAGAATGAGCCGCGCCAGACCTCGCCTCCGAACGAGATATCGCGGACGGCCAGCAGCTCGAGTCCGAGCGCGCAGAGACCGACTTCCTCGCGCAGCTCGCGGCGTGCAGCCGCGTCGGCCGACTCGCTCCGCTCCACTTTGCCACCCGGAAAGTTCCACGCCGAGTCGCGATGCTGCAAGACGAGGAAGCGGCCGATGATGTCGCGCACGACGACTCGCACAAACTGCCGCGGAGGATCGTTCAGGAAGAGAGTCATCGAATCCGATTCTGAATGGTGGTGAGCACGCCGTCAACGTCGTCGTGCATGCTCTCATCGTACCGGAGAGGTATCAGCAAGCGCTGCTTTTTGGCGGCCCATTGCTCCACGCTCCGTAGCATCGCGTCTTGCAGCGCGAACGATCCGAGGAACGCGTGCTGATCGTCCATGCCGCGGCCGCGCCGCCCGAGGTGAAGGCGCCAGCGCGCTTCGGTGAGCGAGAAAAAGATGACGATGTCGGCATCGGGGAGCAGGCGGTAATCGGATGCGGCGGTGCGGCGGATGTCGGGCAACGACTCGTCGGCAGGATCGAGAAACCACCGCATGGCCGGATCGTCGATATATCCGATCAGCAGTTTGTCGTAGTACGAGTCGACCGCCGCAGTCTGGCCGGCCTGCACGAGATCGGTCGCCTGCAGCAACTGTTCGACGCGCACGCTTCGAAAAAACAGGATCGTCGACGCGGCGCTGTGGCCCTCGACAAGGTGCCGCTTCACCGCTCCGGGCCACAACTCTTCTTCCGGCTCCCGGAAGACGGTGATGCCGAGACGCTGCTCGAGCAGTCGCGCAAACGTCGACTTCCCGCAACCGGGCAGACCCATTAAGGCGATCAGCTGTGCCTTGCCGGTCACCGGTTATTAACAATGTCCTCGAACAGTCGTTCGACTTTTTCACGGCTGATATCGGCCGAGCGATCCGGATGAATGAAGACGCGCAGGCTGCGCAACCGTCCCTCGGCACTCGCGTGAATGCCCTCAATGAGCGCTGATGCTTCGCCCGAGGGCATGTACCTCGAAGCGCGGTCGACGAACGTGAGTTCCTGGCCGAAATTGCGGGCGCCGGGTGGGAGATCAACCAGTACCTCGAGACGCTTGAGTTTGAGCGTTTCCGCGAGGCGATTACCGACGTTCTGCAGTTCGAGATACGGATTCTCGCCGAACGCGCCACGTATGTCTTTCCACGGTCGGATCATTCTCTCCTCGTAGTAGCGCAGCGTGTCGTCGGCGCCAAAGCAGCTCGCGATAGTGTCCCCATCGATAAAGAACTCACGCGCGCGTTCTGCCAGCTTACGCGGGATGTCCTCGAGCGATACCCCTTCGAGCTGACTCACCAAGTCCGTGAAATCGACATGTCTATGGAGCTCGTAGAGGAGCCGCATCAGCATCACGATGGCGGCGCGGTTGTGCATGCTCCAGTAGACGTGCTCGTACATCCAGAACTTCGCTTGGACGAGCTGCTCCACGGCCGGGACGGCGTGTACATCGAGCACGATTCGAGCGACCTCTCGATCGCCGTTGGCATCCTGCACGGTGAGGTGTTCATAGATGTGATCGACGTCGATCGCCGCACCGGCAGGAATGCCGGAGTGCAGCGAGTCGCGGCGGACATAGTCGGGAACTCGAACGTCAATCGATGAATCGAGCAGGAAGCGAATGGCGGTGTCGGCAAAGTTCGTATCGTCTGTCTCCGCGACGGGCGACAGCAGCCGACAGAGCATCTCGACGTCGAGACCATCGAACTCGCGCGAAATCAATACGCCGAGGGAGTCGGCACCGCCGTCGTTTAGCACTCGCCGCACGATGTTGTCCGTTCGCAGTTCCTCGGGCGCGATGCCGTAGCGCCGCAGCTCGCACACGATGTGGTACATCGGAAAACAGTGGATGGACGACAGCAGCGCGGCGACCAGAGCGCGCTCGCAATCGCGCTCGCTGAAAAAGATGCTGAAGTAATCATTGGCCATGAGGTGAGTGAGCGCGACCTGCATGTTGCGGAGGCATCCGAGCGAGTGCTCGTAGCGCGTGTGTACGGCACCGGGCCAGCGGACGCCGGCCAACTGCACCTGCGGAACTCGGCGGAGGCGTTGGAACGACCGGTGGTGGACGACCTTATCGGTGCGCTCGGTGAGCGCGACCGAGCCGCCCGGCAGACGGACGATCTTCTTCTGCACTGCCCGTGACGAGGGAAGCTCGCGCACGCCGGCTACCATCAGGTACTCCGAGCGACCGCGGGCGATCGCACGGGCGACGTCCGCGAATCTGTTCAGCCGATTCCCCGACATCGCGCGCGTAATCAGGCGGAGCGCGCGCACCGGTCGTTCGTCACTTGGCGCCGCCTTGACGAGCGCTTCGAACGTGAGGCGTGCGCCCGTCAGATCCGATTTGAGAAAGGCCTCCGCTGGCCACTTGACGACGGCGAACTGCTTCCGCCGATCGAGCAGCGACTCCGGAATGACCTCTTTCGTGCCGGCGATGAACATCTCGAGCTCGGGCTGGTCGCGTGGCACCTGAACGCCGAGACCGAGATCACCCACACGCACGCGAAGCGGGCGGCGTTCGCCGCCCTGCACAAAGACGTTCTTCGGCATAAGGTCGCGGTGGTAGGTGTCGTGTTCGTGCAGGTACTGCATTGCCGCGGTGATCTGCGCGGCGATGTCGAGCACCAGATCGGGCTCCTCGGTCAGGCGCTTCTTGAACGCCGCGTCTTCGATGAGTTTCTCGAGGGTCTCTCCTTCGACATACTCGAGCACGAGGTAGTCGCGCATGTGGCCATCCATTAGCGTGCGGCCGGCGTCAGTGATCGAGACGAGGTTCTGGTGCGAGATCGACGCGAGGTTCCGGACTTCCGACTGGAAATCGGCACGGCCGGACGTCAGATCCTGTTTCTCGCGCGCGATGACGACATCCGGAAGGGGATCGAGGATCTTCAGCGCGCGCTCAATCGTTACCTCTTTGCCAGCGTCGGCCGGAATGAGAATCTGCTCCACCCGATAGACCAAGCCCATCCCTCCGCGGCCCAGAGGCTCGGCGTCACCTTCGATCTTTGCCGGATCCTTCGAGCAGATCCTGTATCGGTTCAACAAGGGCGATCCGATGCGCTTCGGCAGTAGCTCGGCATGCTGGATCAGCTTGTCGCTCATCTCCAAGCCGATCTCGTCGAGGTTGTCGATGACGCGTAGCCGGGCCGCACTCAATGCGGACAACTTCGCCGCCTCCTCTTCGGTGCGGCGACCGTTCTTGATAACGAGTATCGCTCGCATGCCGAGTCTCAGCGCTGGCACGATGTCCTTCTCGTGCTCATCACCGACCACGATTAGCGCGGAAGGCTCAACGCCCATCGCGTGGGCGATCTTCAGAAAATGCGCGGCGTCTGGCTTTGGTGCGTCGGCGTCGGTCGCGCCGACAACGCAGTCGAAATACTCGCTAATGCCGAGGGCCTCCAGGGTGCGGTCAACGAAGCGCGAATCGCCGTTCGGGGAAGTCGAGAGCACGCCGAGGCGAAAGCCGCCCGCGCGCAACTCGGCAAGCTTCGCAGCGAGCGCCGGATTGGGCCGGTGGTAAAGAGCCGGATCAAGACGGGGTTGCGTGTACACCGCTTTCTCGTACCTCTCGTACACTTCCTTCCCAGCCTTGATCAGTGCGGCGGTGAGCGATTTATGCTCCTGTTTCGCCGACAGCATCCACGCCGCGGCGCCTTCGGGATCAAGGTGAAACTGCTCGCCGATGAACGCCACTGTCAATTCGCGCCAGGCGCGATCCTGTTCCGGCACGAACGGGTAGAGCGTGCCGTCCTGATCGAATACGATTCCTTTCTTCACCTCATCCCCCCTGGGCCACCGTGTCAAAGCTCACATCGTCGAGCAACCCGCGGTGAACGAACACTTCACGCGCTTCTTCGATACTCAACAACCGCGTGTCATCCTCGAGCACCAACTCCTCGACGAGCTCCCGGAGCGCATTCGCGCGTGCGGCTGCCGTGACGAATGTCCCCAGTCCGTCGATGTTGTCCCGATAGCTGCGTTCGAAGACTGCGACCGACGCTCGCGAGGCGCTAAAGCGGAACTCGTCGGGCCGCGCCGGAGATTCCGGCCGCGCATCCGCCGGAAAGAAGCGCCCGAGCGCGCCCGGGATCTCAAGGGCCCCGCCGACTAGCCCGTATTTCACGATGCCGTCGGCGGTACGTGGGCGCCGGATGACGAGATCGTATGATCGGCCGCCAATCGGAACACGAATACCGATAACCGCAGCCCAGCTCACGCGCAACTTCTCATCTGTTACCGCGAAGAAGTCGCTTTCGCGAGCACGTCCTCGGAGGAGCTCATGGCAGTTATCGGCGAGGACGAGCGTGACGCCGAAACGCTGCTCGATCTGCTCGCGGTGCGGAATGGAGAACGATGATCCGTCTTCGACGAGTAGGAGATTGCGCGGAACGGCGGTTAGTGCCAGGCTGAAATTGGACCGCTCTACGACACGCTCGACGAACAGCGGCACGTCGATCTCGGCCACAAACCGCTTGAAGAGCCGCCGAGTCACGACTCTTTCTTGCCCCTTCCGCTCGGAAGGTGCAGTCTCCCAAAAGTCGGGCAGCGATTCGAGGGTGTTAGGCGTGTTCACGGACCATTGTTGGCTACACGGCTGTGCCTCGCTTTATTTCTGATAGCGTCTCCGGCGAGGTCGCCGCCGCGCGTAATCGACTAGCGGAGCGGTCGCGCCGAAGCGCCAATCTCTCGACGAAGAAGAGCAGACAACAGAAGCGCGCCAGTTCCTCAGCGTTACCCGAGTTCGGATCCTGGCATGTAGAAAGGCCCAGAACCTTGAGATGTATCGCGTGCTCTCCCCGCGAAACTGCCTTTGGACGACGCGCGACGATGCACTTCTTCTACCCTCGGAATGGACGAGAGTCCGCCACTGCCGTCGCGTGTCCTAGCCAGAGGCAGCTGTGGATAAGGCGTTAAGGTTTAGTTGCCCATCGCATGAGAAACCTATGAATCGCGCTACGCTGGCCAGGGTTTCCGTTACCCCGCGTACTCAATACGTACTTCCGAATGCCTACTCAGGCGCTTTTCGCGTTTCTCGTGGTACAGTGTCTTCTCTAATTTACTGAAAATACAAGAGTAAGGGTAGGTTCGACCCCCGCCGCCTCCACCATTCGCTCAACTTCTTCAAGCCGCCACTTCCGCTCGAACTACAAGCCTTATCCGCGGACGCACCGTTGGCGACCACCGACAACCGGACCAACGACAGCGCCATCATGGTTTTGCAGGCCCGATAGGCTTCGAGGCGTTCAGCGATGGCCGCCTCGTTGACTGGAGCAATGGGATCTCGCCTGCGGCGTGCCCACCTCCTCGCGCGCCGCGGTATGCTCAGCCGCGATGTACGGCGGCGAAACCGTCACCGCGCTACGCCCGCCCCTCCGGCTATATCCGCATGTGGTCATCTTGCCGGCGGTCTCGGCGCTGATGCTCACCACGACGATCTATCTCTGGTTCCTCGATTTCGCGTGGTCGAACGCATTCTCCGCCATCGTGTTCGTGCTCCTGATCATCGCGTCGATCAAATCCATCCGCGGCTACAACAGCTTGCACCTGACCGCCTCGGCGGACGATCAAGCCGTCGTCCTCAATGGCGACGAATTCCCCTTCGATCGGATCGAGTCGGTTGCCGTCAAGGAATGGACGCAGCATGACGTGCACGGCCGCCTGACCGCCGTTGGCGGAAGGCTCGACATCGCGATGGATGGAGAACGGCACACCTACCAGTGGGCGAGCGTCGGGACCGATCGGGTCGCCCCGGTTGTGCAGCACCTGCTGCAGCGCATGCTCGACGAGATGCGCCATCGCCCGCTGCCGGGCGAAGGCTGGTCGATCGACGGGACCGACCTTCGGACCACGCGCGAGCCCACACCGCTGTCCGCGTTGTCGTACGCCGCGGTGTACGACGACGAGGTCCGCCTGTGGCGGTGGGACGAGGTCGACCCGTTCTTCGGCGTCCCGAGCTCCTCGCCGAACGCGCTGCTGCTCCTTCGCCTCGCCCGACAGGCGGCTCGGCCGGCGGAGGTCGCGGGGCTCGGCCGCTTCCTCTTCACCCGCAAGCCGTCGCCGGGCGTCAGCATCTTCTACGCGCTTGTAATCGGCCTGCTGGTCCTCTTGATCGTGTTCTCCGCCGTGGATCGATGGGCGCCGCAAATGATGAAGGAGGGGGATCTCGCCTGCGGCGTCTTCACCCTCCTCCTCCTCGTCCGAGCATTGCTCATGTTCGGCAAGCGATACGACTTCTACGAGCGCGGCGTCGACGCCGTATCCTACGGCGGCCGGCGCGAGCTTCTCTACGCCGACGTGGCGCACATGAAGTGGTTCCGGATGCACCACCGCATCGGCCCCGCGGGCGCCTACATCGGAACATCCACCCGATTGCGGCTCTATCCCGTGCACGGCCGCCACCCGATGCGCATCGGCATCCATCGCTTCCACATGGACGATGCAGACCTCGATCGCGTCCGGCAAACGATTGTTGCAGCCACTCAGGCCAACAAATCGAGCACGCCGCGCAGCGGGATGCTCAACCACTCCGGCCGGTTGTTCAGCTCATAGACGATCTCTAAATCGACAGGCCGGGGTCGCCTTCCAGGACTTGTTGCTTGAGGTGGGGCGCTTCGCCGGGGCGCCAGAGCTTGGCGCTGTGCGCGACGCGGTAGCGGAGGGGGCCGCCGTCGGCAGACTCGCTGCGCGTGATGGGGCGCGGAATGCAGACGAACTCGGTCCGCATTTCGTCGCCCGTGAGCCGGACTGTCGCATAACCGTGGCCGCCCAAATCGACGAACTCGAGATGCGGTGCGACGGCAGGATTGGAGAGCGACCGCGCGCGGGGAAGGTCGAAATTCTTCGCATAGTCCAAGCACGAGCGGACACCGTGCCGCAAGAGCAGGTTGAACGTCCAATCCGGCTTGGCGCCGTTCGGCCGGTCGGCGAGGAATAAAGGCCGCAGGGGCGCGTCCTTCGACAGGTTGTGCTCGTACGCCTCCATCACGCCGGGGCTGGCCAGCGAGGCGCCGACGAAGCTCAGGCCGACCGGCTCGAACTTGCCCGGTGGCAAATCGGCCGTTGCATAGCCGGCCCAGAAGCTGTGCCGATCGCCCGAGACGATCGCGAAGCCGGTGATCTTGGCGTCGCGGACGAGGTCATAGATTTCCGTGCGCTCCAAATAGGCTGTGCCGTGATCGCCGCCGCCAAGGCTGGCGTAGCGGTCTTTCGGCCATGATTCCTTGGTGAGGCCTGCCGGCAAGTTCTGGGGGTCTGCCCGCCAGTCGAGGGCGCCCAGCGAATTGCCCCACACCTTCCAGGTCGCCGTCGAGCGCCTGAGCCGGTTCTTGAACCAGGCTTTCTGGGTCGCACCGAGGATCGCCTGCGGCGGCGCTTGCCTTCGCGGGTTGGCAACATGCGCGTCGTTGAAGCGGATCTCCGCCGGCGGATTGCCGCCATTGAAGGCGCGGCCGCCGTCGAGGACCCGCATCGCATCTTCGGGGAACATGCCGAGGAACTCGTTGCCGCCGAGGTTGCCGAGCGACGGATCGCTGAACGGGTCACCGCCGCGATAGCTGTGCTGGTCGGTAATGATCAGGTCGAGATGGCGGCCGTATCGCAGGGCGCGATAGGCTTTGAGGCTGTTGATCGCGATCAAATTGTTGGGCTCAGTTCCGAGTCCGTTCGCGTCGAACTTGTCAATCGGAACATTCTTCACCGCTGGCGGATCGAATCGCTCGAGCGAGCCACTGGGGGCGGTCACGCGAGAGGGCAGATATTCGAACCAGGCCTGGTTGGCGGCGACCTTCACCCTCTGCCCGGGCTGCTCGAAGCGACCGGCCTTCACGATGCTCTGCCAGCCCTGCCAGGAGAATTCGTGGTTGTCCCACATGGCGACGAACGGCCAGCGCGCCCGCGCGTCCTGCAGGTCGGGATCGTGTAAATAGCCTTTGTAAACGGCGCGATAGCCGTCGACGGTCAGCGGGATATGGAAGTTGCCGACCTTGTGACCCTCGGGGATGCGCGCAACTTCGTAGATCGTGCGGTCGTACCGGCTCTTCACTTCATCCGGATATTGGACGACTTCATAGATGAAGTCACCGAGATGAAGGACGAAATCGAGCCGATTCTCCGGCGTCGCGCGCTCATCTTCGAAGATCATGCGGCGATAGGCGTTGAGCTTGCCTTCATTGACACTTTGGCAGCTGACGAAGGCGAAGTTGACCGGGCGTGGATCGTTCGGCCGCGGCGCGGTGATCGTCCGGCCGATGCGGCTGCCGTTGCCCTTGGCGTCGGTGAAGCGATACCAATAAACGCGGGCCGGCTTGAGCCCGCCGGCGAGCACCCGGCACGTCCAGTCCGCCGCCGCCGAAACCGCCGCCGGGGCGTGGGCGACGATGCGGCGAAAGTCATGGTCCTCGGCGATCTCGACCGTCAGCACATGGCGGGTGCCCTGATCGAAGGGCCGCCTGGTCCACAGGATGACGCTGTCGGGACCCGGATCTCCTGACGCCACGCCCTCCGGATAAAGATCGCGGCGCTCCGTCCAGGCTGATTGCGATGATCTGGCAAGCCCGGCCCACGCGAACGATGCGCCAATCGCGGCGCTCATCTTGAGAAACTGCCGACGGCTCAATGCCATTGCGACTCTCCCTTGCTACACGCGCTCGGTTCGCCTGGAGCGTGGATTTTCGCACTGGTCGCGGTTCTTGCGGTACCGTGTTTTCAGTAAGTTACCGAAAACAAAACACACCTGACGGGCTCGACTCCCGCGTGTCGTAGCGGCATTGTCGACCCGATGATCACACCCGAAGTGACTCTTCCACCTGCCGTCTCACCTCGCCCATGTTGAGTTGAAGCGATTCGGTTGAGGTCTTCAGAAAGACGATCGACGCGCCCATGGAGCCGAAGGCGATCCGTGAGGTTGACGTCACCGGCACCGGGGAGCGCCCGATCGGCCGTCCGTCGACGGACGTTCCGTTCTTGCTGTCGAGATCACTGATGGATGCCGTGTCGTCGTAGACCGTGATCAGGGCGTGACGGCGGGAGATGGTGGCCTCGGGCATGACCACCTGGCAATCCTGTCCGCGGCCGACGGAATTCTCCCCTTCGCGCAGAAAGTGACGGCGCTCGCCGCATAGGAGCATCGCCGTCACCGGCGGCCTGTCGACCGACGTGGCGGCCTCACCGCAGAACGCATAGCCGAAGCCGTGAACGGTGCGGATGTAGCGCGAGGCGCGAACGTTGTCGCCGAGCGCGCGCCGGACCTCGTTGACGATGCTGGCCAGATTCGTCTCGCAGACGAACGTCGACGGCCAGATCTCGTCATAGAGCGTTTCCCGCGACAGCACCCGCGGCCGGGCCGCGAGCAGAAGCTCGAGCAACTGCTGCGCCTTGGGGGAAAGATGTTTTTTTGCGCCGCCGCGCGTCAGCAGGCGCGAGCCGCAATCGAAGGTGAATTCGCCAAACCGGTACGTGGCGGGAACCATGGAGCCTCCCTACGGATTTGAGGCTACAGCATGTTTGCGGCGTTCCATAAAATTCCAATCAATTCCCAATAAACGAGCCTCGTGGCTACGCCGCCCGCGGTGGGATCGGCCGCCCATGATCGCTCTCATACGCCGCGCGCATCGTCTCCACCACCGGGATGAGGTTGGCGTGCGCTGGGTCGCGCGCCAGCTCCTCGGCGGCGTAATAGACCTCGAGCGCGTCGGCGGTGAGTTTGCGTTCCGCGGCGTCGACCATCGCCTCCAGCTCGTCCGACACCGACTGCAGGGCGTGGATCACGGTCTGCGCTTCGAACTCGTCGACGTCGAGCGGGTGCGCGTCGTCGGGTGGGGGCGGGAGCGGGGTCCTCTCGCCGGGCATGGCCTCGCGCAGTCGGGCCATCAGGGCGAGGATCGCTTCGGTGTCCATCGGTTCTCCTCGGAAAAGCCGCCGGGCGCGCCATGGCGCGCCCGGCGGGTGTGACTGCGTGAATTAGAGACCGGGGGTCGGGGTCACGGGCGGCGGCTCGGGTGCCGCGGCCGTCTTACGGCGCCGGCCGAAGCGATTGAGGCGCTTCATCTCCGCCACCTGCGGGAGCAGGTCGGCGTGCTCCTGCTTGCGCACCAGCTGGCGGCCGATGTGGTACGCCTGCAGCGCCGAAAGGGCGATGCCGTGGCGCCGCGTCAGGTTCGCCGCGGTGACGCCTTGCAGCAGCGTGCGCAGCTCGTCCTCCACGGCCGACCAGCGCATGGCCACTTCCGACTGCCGGCGCAGCTCTTCCGCGCTCACTCCCACTGCCTGCCTCACGGCGTCCGAGGAGCCGATCGTGTTGATCGCCGACTGCACGAACGCCGCGTCGGCGCGCGCCACTGCCTTCAGAGCGCGACGCTGCGGGGTCGGCAACGGCCCGTACTCCGGGATCCGCTGCCGGAACGCTCGCAGTTGCTCGACCAGTTCTTCCGGCTCGAGCGGTGCCGGTGCCTCCGTCACCGCGGCGGCCTTGATGCCACTCTCATTGATCTTGTTTTCCATGACAAATGCTCCATCTCTCAAGTTTTTGAATCGCCGGCCACGCGCCGCCGATTCGCGTTGATATGAATCCCGAAGCCGCGGTCCTCGGGCGCCTTTATTGGGATCGGCTGGAGGAGCTACGCTCGACTCCACGTAGGCCGCGGTGGCCTTTACACAAGCACTTCCGCGGTACGCTCGCCCGAGGACGGCCCTGTACTATCGCCGCCTCAACGCTCAGGAATCGGACGCCATGGCTCAAGCGTCGCCTTTGCGTTGCGGACAACGTAGGTCCGGCGCTCCGTAACTGTCAATAGGCTCGGCTGTTACAGTTTGTAAGTGCTGAACTTCGAGACACTTGCGGCCGTCGAATGATCAAGCGCACGTCATGCCGCATGATCGAGCCATCACAATTTGTGATCGGGCTGTCATGCCGCATGATCGGGTCATCACAATTCATGATCGAGGCGTCATGCCGCATGATCGAGTCATCACAATTTGTGATCGACGCGTCATGCCGCATGACCGGGTTTTCACAATTCATGATCGACGCGTCATGCCGCATGATCGGGTCATCACAATTTGTGATCGAGGCGTCATGCCGCATGACCGAGTCATCGCAAATTGTGATCGAGGCGTCATGCCGCATGACCCGCTCGATATCCATTCATGAGGGATCGGTCATGCGGCACGGCGACGTGGTTCATCGTGGTGCGCCCCGGTGTAGAATGATGCAATGGCCGAATCGCAAAGAAGTGTTCGCCAGAGTGTCAGCCTGCCGTCAGCAGTGGCGCGTCGTGTTCAAGCTCTCGCGAAACGCCGCAAAACCAGCGCGAATCGTGTCCTTGTCGATTTGATCGAGAGCGGTCTCGAAGCGAAGGAACGTGAGAAGGTCGCGTTCTTCGAGCTGGCCGATCGGTTGGCTCTCACCACCGACCGCACGGAGCAGAAGCGTCTCAAAGAAGAACTCGCCCGGATGACCTTCGGTGAGCCGTAGTGCCGAAGATTCAGTGGACCAATTTGCCCCCTGCCCTGCGCGATCACCTCTTTGATCGCCTTCGTGAGCGGAAAATTACCGTCGAGGACCTCTATCAACTCAAGCTCTGGCGCGAGTCGGAGCCGGAGGCGCCGGACGGCCCCTGGGTCAAAGACTTCGGCTCTTTCAAGATTTGCGGCGACGGAAAATACCCAAAGACGTTTCTGTTGCGCGGCCAACCGGCGAAAGGCGAGAAGCTCTAAACGCTACGGCACCCGCACCCCCACCCCCAGCTCCGAAGTCCTCCCCAACGTAAACGTATCGGGGTACGGGCCGAGGAAGGTGCGGGTGGCGGTGCCGGAGATGTACAGGCCGCGCAGGTCGGCGGTGACTGCGGCGCCGAACTCGCCGGCGGGGTGGCGGGCCAGGGCGGTGACGAGGTAGCGCTCCGCTTCGCCGGGGGCGGTGGCGGCGTAGAGCGCCACGAACGTGCCTGGGGGGGCGGTGCCGCGGATGGTGGTGGCCTTCGTCGCGGGGTCGTACGCCGCGCTGGTCACCAGCGGATTGGCGAGCGGGCCGTCTTCGGTGCTCACGCCGGGCGAGGGGCCGTCGAGGCCGTCGTCGATCGGCAGGCCGCCGTTGGACCAGATGCGGTTCCCCTGCGCGTTCACATACAGCGCCTCGGGGTGGACGGCGATGCCGCTCTCGCTATTGAAGGCGATCACGTTGCCGGCCACCTCCACGCGATCCTCGGAGCGGTCGAAGTGGAGGCCGCTCCCGCCGTTCGGCAGCGCCTCGTCGGCGCGCGCCTTCACGCCGACTCGGTTGTCGCGCGCCACGATCCCGCCGCCGAGGGCGAGCAGTCCGGTGCGCGAGTTGCCGGAGATGACGTTGTTCGCGATCGATGTCGCCGGCCAGAGCCGCGGCGAGGTCTCGCGCAGCACGATGCCGCGGCGGTTCGGCACCGCGATCGTGCCGGTCGGGTCGGTGCCGATGTAGTTGTGATGGATGGAGCTCGCCGGGCCGAACGACTCGATCCGGTCGAAGCTGAGCGCGATGCCGTCGCCGCGGAAGCCGTTGATGGCCAGGTTGGCGATCTCCTGGAGTCCGCGGCCGTCGATGTCGAGGCCCGCGCTGCCGATGTGGAAGCCGCCGCTGATCTCGACCGATGGGCCGTCGGGATTCGGCGTGCCGGAAAACGCCGCCTGCGTCGCGCCGTCGATGCGCAGGTTCACGCCGCGGATCGGCGGCAGCGCCGCGCGGAGCGCGAGGGTCTGCCACCGCTGGTTGCCGGCGATGTTGAACTGGATGGCGCAGCGCGCAGGCGGCGCGCAGGCGGCGTTCGCGGCGTCGATGGCGCGGCGGAGCGAGCCCTCGCCGCGATCGGAGGTCGAGGTGACGAGGAAGGTGCGGTAGAGCGTCGTCTTCGCCGTGAAGCCGTCGCCGCGGAAGAGCAGCTCGCCCCCCTCGTAGCGCGGCGGCGCCTTCAGCGTCATCGGAAACTTCACCGCCACTTCGGCGCGATTCTCGAGCGTCGGGATGACGCAGCGGACGTTGCCCGGCGACGCGGTGCACGCCGCCGGCAGCGACAGCACCTCGACGCCCGCCGGCAACTCGACGTCGATGACCACGTTCTGCGCGGGCGCGGTGCCGTCGTTCGTCACGGCGAGCGTCGCCGCGAACGGCAGCCCCGGATCGGCGAACGCCGGCGCGGCGAGCGACGCGCGCACGCGCGGGAACGTCACCACGGCGAACGCCTTGCGGAAGCTGTTGTTCGCCGGCTGCGCCTCGGGCGTGTCGCTCGTCGCGTTCACGCTCACCGACATCGTCAGGTTGGCGACCGGCAATGTTTTGACAAAGTCCGGAATCGACGCCGTGGAGCCGGGCGGGAGGTTGCCGACGAAGCAGCGTCCGCCGGGACACGGCCAGATCGGGTCGGGCGGCGGCAGGCCGTCGACCTCGCGGACCACGATGGTGTCGAACTGCACGCTCACCCAGACGTTGCGCGCGACGTCCGGCCCGTCATTGGCCACCGTGGTGCGGACGAACATCGTCTCACCGGCTCTTGGAACATTGGGGATCAGCTCGACGATGAGGCGGAGATCGGCGGTGTCGGCGTGTGCGGCGGCGGCGATGAGGACGAAAGCGAGCGGGACCAGGAGCCTTTTCATGGGGAACCGCCGGATACCTTACCATCCGTACGCCATGAAATTTCTCTGTCTGGCCTGGGGCGACGACTCCGTGTGGAACACTCTTTCGAAGAGCGAGCAGGATGCGCTGCTGGCGCAGGACGAGGTGTTGCGTAAGCGCGGCGACTACGTGGCGGCGGCGACCGAGGGCTCGACCATCGTGCGCGTGCGCGACGGGAAGCTGTCGACGAGCGGCGGCCCGTACGCGCGCGGCGAGAAGCCGTTCGCCGGCCTGGCGCTGGTCGAAGCGGACAGCCTCGAGCAGGCCATCGCGCTGGTCAAGGACACGCCGTGCGGGCACGTCGGCGCCGTCGAGGTCTGGCCGCTCAACGAGCATCCGTAACGAGATGTGGGACGGGTTCTCAACCCGTCAGCCGCCCGCAGGGCGGCCGCTGCGCGGCCGCAGACGGGTTGAGAACCCGTCCCACATCAACAGAGGTGGCGACGCAGGAAGGCGAGCACCTGTTCGATGACCTCCCGCGTCGTCTCGCCGTCGTCTGCGACGTCGAAGGCGTGCGGCGCCGCCGGCAGGTTGACATACGTCAGCGGCACGTTGCGCTCCGAAGCCAATCGTACGAAACGAGTTAGTGTCTCGTTCAGCCCCGGCATGGCGTCCTGTCCCGCGCGGACCACGAACAGCGGCACGTCGGCAGGGAAATCGGGGACGTCCGGCGTGACGAAGCCGTACTTGCGCGCCGCCTCCGGCACCTCGATCGTGTACGGGTAGAGCAGCGCCGCGCACCGCACCAGCGGAAGCGCCGACACCGCCAGCGGCGCGTTGCCGGAGCTGGCCCACAACCCGATGCGCTCGATGCCCAGCGACTCGCGCACGTGGCGGATCACCGCGTGCAGGTCGGCCACCGGCTCGCGGTTCGAGTAGGCGACGGCGACGAGCCCCGACGCGGCGATGCGCTTCGCCCACGCCACGTTCGACGGCATCTCCTTGAACTTACAGCCGGCGATCCTCTCGAAGCCGGCGTCGGGATAGCCAGCGACTATGATGACCGCGCCGCAAGGACGCGTCCCACCCGACGGGGTATAGACATCGATCGCGTCGTCGTTCAACTTACGCCCCCCCAAAGACTTTGGATTTTCGTACGTCCGGTTTGCAAAACGCCGCGTACATCTTCCACGAACCACAAAAGGAGGAACTGATGAAACACTCACCGATCCCGCGATTCGCCGCGCTGATGCTGCTCGGCGCAGTCGCTTTCTTCGCGCCACGGGCGCAGGCGTCCAGTCACCGCGAGGCGCTCGCCGTGCTCAACGAGCCGTGCGCCGACAACACCGACACCTTCGCCTGGGTGTCGAACGGCACGCACGACAAGCTCTACCTGATCATGGATTTCAACCCGCTACACGAGCCGGGTCAGGGCAACCAGGGTTTCCGCGCCTGCAACGGCTACCGCTACGAGTTTCACATCGGGAAGGGCGCGAGCCTGAGGGACGAGGCGGTCTACCGCGTCGAGTTCAAGAATACGCTCACCCCCGAGGCCGCTCCAACCGCCGCGGATGCGCTCGGGGGCGGCAACGAGCTGCTGTGGCAGCTCACCGGCGGCACGGAGACCATGACCGTCACGCGCGTCCTGGCGCCCGGACAGCCGAATCCCCTCATCATCGGCGAGAACCTCAAGGTCCTGCCGAACAACCACGGCCCGCAGACCGACCGTCTCATCTACGGCCTCGGCGCCTTCAAGGGCTATGACTCCGGCGACAAGGCCAGCCGCCAGCTCGGCCTCTACGACCAGACCTTCGTCGACACCTTCATCCAGTCGCTCTCCAACGGCGGCCGCATCATCGCCGGCCAGTTCGACGATCCCTATCAGCTCGACGAGAAGGGCATCTTCGACCTGGTCAACCTCGGCGCCTCCGATCTCGGCGGCATCGAGGGCGCGCGCAGCACCCCGATCGAGGACGTCTTCACCGGCTTCAACGTCTTCTCCATCGCGCTGGAGCTGCCGACCGGCGAGCTCTTCCCGCAGGGAATCCCGCACAACGGCACGGAGCAGCTGACGTCCACCGACAGCCTGCTGCGCATTTGGGTGAGCATCAGCCGCCAGGCGACGCAGACCGTCGACACCGGTAACAACATCACCGGCGTGCGCGGCTCCGGCAATTACGTGCAGGTGGGCCGCAACGCGCTGCCGCTGTTCAACGCGGGGTTCGTCGGCACGCAGCGCCACACCCTCTATCTGCACACCGATCCGATGAAGGACGTCACCCGCTTCGGCAACGACGTGCTCTTCCCGGTGCTGGTGCGCGACCTCGAGGCGCTCGGCGTCTACAAGGCTCTCGGCGTTCCGGCCAGCGCGGTCTCGACGCTGAAAGGACCGCGCCTCGACATCATCAACGTCATCAACCTCCGGCGTCCGATCCCGATCGCCGACGGCTCGACCGGCGACGTCATCACGCTCGACGCCGCCCTCGACTCCAGCTTCCCCAACGGCCGGCGTCTCGGCGGCGGCAGCGCGGCCAACAGGCACCAGGTCAACGTCAACAGCGTGCTGATCAGCCTCATCGCCGCCGGCGATGCCGGCGCGGGGCTGGCGAAGGGCGTGGAAGTGAACGACAAGGACTTCCTCAACCGCTTCCCCTTCCTCGCCTTCGCCCACCAGGGGCTGTTGCAGGGCCACGGCGGCACGAACGTGCCGACGCAGCCGCCGATCCCGAACCCGTAAAGGAGACGACCATGAAAAAACTGACTGTACTTGCCATGCTCCTCGTCGCCGCCTCCGCGTTCGCGGGAGAACGGCGTCCGGTGGCGCTGGACTTCGCGTCCGACTCGCAGACCGTGCCGGTGGTGGCCAACGTCACCGGCGTCGGCGGCGCCGCCTTCATCTCGTATCTGGCGATCTTCAACCCGACGCCGTCGGCCTACGCGGTGACCGCGTCGTACTACGACGCCACCGGCACCAAGCGCGACGCGCAGATCAACCTCGCCGCGGGCGAGCTGAAGACGTTCACCAACTTCCTCGACGCGGTCTTTCACGTCACCGGCGCGGGCGGGGCGGTGACGTTCACGGCGCCGGAGTCCGCGGGCGGGCAGCACAACAACCGCTTCATCATCAACACCGAAGTTCGCTCGGGACGGTACAGCACGCAGATTCCGGTGCTGGAGTTCGCCGGCTCGAACACGCAGTCGTTCGCGCCGGGGATCTCGGTCGACGCGAACTGGCGCACGAACATCGGCTGCTTCAACCAGTCGGCGCTCCCGAACCGGATCCGGGCGAACATCTTCTCCTCCAGCGGCCAGGCCGCCGGCGTGTCGGAGCTCAACCTCCCCGCCAACGGCTGGGGTCAGACCTCGGTCAACGCGGTCGTCAGCAACGGCTACGTGCAGTTCGTTCCCGCCGAGGACGCGGTCTGCTACGCGGTGGTGGTCGACAACGCCACCAACGACGGGCGACTGATCTCCTCGGTCGAGTACCGTCCGTAACATCAAGTGTGGGCGCTGCCGCCCCCGGCAGCGCCCCCGCGCGCCCGGGGGCGGGCGCGCCCACACGTCAGGCGGCCAGCCGCGTCACCGTCCAGTACAACCCCACCGCCGCGATCAGCAGCGATCCCGGAATCACGATCCGCTGCCGGTACCACGGCTTGCGCCGGAACGGCGCGCCGATGAGGACGAAGGCGGCGAAGATCACGGTGAGCTGCCCGCACTCCACGCCGGCGTTGAAGGAGAGCAGCGCCGGGACGAACTCGGCGCGCGGCAGGCCGATCTCGCTCAGCACGCCGGCGAAGCCCATCCCGTGCAGCAGCCCGAAGCAGAAGACGACCAGCGGCCGCCAGGCGTGCAGCTTCGCGGTGAAGACGTTCTCCACCGCGACGTAGACGATCGACAGCGCGATCAGCGGCTCCACCACGCGCGGCGGCAGCGAGACGACGCCGTAGATCGTCAGCGCCAGGGTGATGGTGTGCGCCAGCGTGAACGCCGACACCTGCCACAACACCGGCCGCAGCTGCACGCACAAGAGAAAGATGCCGAGGACGAAGAGGACGTGGTCGATGCCCCGCGGCAGGATGTGCGTGAAGCCGAGCCGCAGATACAGCCGGATGATCTGCGCGCGCCGCAGCGGCACGACGGAGCGGTCGAGCGGGAAGGCGTCGCTGGTCATCCCCTGCTCCAGCCACTGCGAGACCGGGCCGAACGTCACCACGAAGTAGCTGGGGAGCGCGTCGTCGGCGAAGGCCACGCGCGACACGCCGGGCGGCGTACGGCCGGCGAGGCGGATGCGGTTCGGCGCGACGGCCACCGTGTCGGGCTTGACCGCCGCGCCGTCGAAGAGGACGCGCGCGGCGCGCGCGATGTCGGTGACCGTGGTGCGCGGCGGGAGGTGCTCGCGATCGACGTGGATCTCGACGGTCCAGGTGCCGTCCTTGCGAAAGGTGCCGTCGACACGCGCCATCCCCGTCTCGTGCGCGAGCGCGGGAGACGCCAGCAAGGCGACGACGATCAGAGCTCGAATGTGATTGACGCCCACCAACTCTCCCAGTCGACGTCCGCGCCCGGCGGCGCGGGCAGCATGTAGACGGCCTTGATCAGCCAGAAGCCGTCGTGTGCGATGGGGAGAGTAACGCGGCCGCGCGCGTCGGTGCGCGCGCGAACCGCGCGTTCCGGATCGGTCTTGCTCATGGCCACCACGAGCACGTTCGCCGCCGGCTTGCCGCGGAAGAGCAGCGTGAGCGGCAGCTTGCCGCGGCCGGGCGCCTTCTGCGGGATGAGCTCGAGCGTGAACCCGAGTGGTTCATCGAGTGTCCCTCGCCCCGCCGGCGGGGAGAGGGTGGCGCGAAGCGCCGGGTGAGGGGTCGCATCGATGAGCGCCTTCGCGCAGCGGTAGAACTGCTCGCGCCCCGGCGCCGCCGACTGCGCCTTCTTGGCCCGCTCGGCGATCACGCGCTCCAGCCCTTCGTCGCGCAGGTAGCTCTCGAACTTTGCGGCGTCGAGCGTCACCGGAAAGGCGTTGCTCTGGTAGCCGATCCACTGCAGCCCCGGAGCCGCCACGAGCGCGATGCCCGCGGGATCGCTGCCGGCCCTGCCGATCATCGGCGCGCCGCCGAGTACGAAGCGATCGACGAGCGGCGGGATGCGCGGCATCGGCTCGCCCGCCAGGTTCTGCCCGACGCGCAGCGCCGCCGTGACGCGGTCGCCCACCGCCGGCCGGAACGCCGACGGCTCGATCCAGAGATCGTGCGCCGCCGCGCGGCACGCCGCGGCGAGCGCGCAGACGATTGCCAGCCGCTTCACAGTGCTATCTACGGCGGTGAGGGTATTCCGGTTTGATACGTTTTGCGCCCTCCCATCACCATGAACGCGGAGGAGGACCCATGAAACGACTCTTTGCTCTGCTGCTGCTTCTCGCGCCCGCGGCGCTCGTCGCCCAGCCGCTGACCGTCGTCAACGTGAACGCGCCCGCGGTGAACCACGTCTTCAGCCCGTCCGGCACGATCACCGTCACCGACATGACCGCGCCGATCTGGGGCGGCGGCTTCCTGCAGTCGCGCTACTTCCAGGGGCTGGCCGGCTCTCCCGCCGCCGGCAAGTACGTCTACGAGTACCGCGTCGACCTGCGCAACTCCGTCGGCGTCACCGCCATCGGCGCCATCACCTCGCTCACCGTCGCCTTCGGCCCGAACGTCGGCACGCTCGATTTCAGCGGCGACGGCCGCCCCGACGACGTCTTCGTCGTCACCAGCGGCGGCCTGGGAAACAAGGGGCTGACCTCGGCGATCCGCTCGGGGAACAGCATCACCTTCAACTTCGCCGGCGGCGGCATCGCGCAGGGCGCCGGACCGGGGCGCGGCGACAGCAGCTACTTCTTCGGCCTCGTCTCCACCAGGCCAAAGCACAACGTGACGGTCACCGCGGCGCAGACGCTTGGGCCCGCGCTGACTCTGAATGCCTGGGCACCACAACTCCTGGTGCTTGGTCCGCCGCCGGTGAAGAAGCGGCCATGACCATCTGCTGGTAGAAGCAGTCGCCGCACAGCAGCGTCGTCGGATCGACCACCACCGAAGCAACGTGCTCGCAGCGGGTGCAGCGCCACAACCGGATGCCTGCCATCGAAGTCCTCGCAAAGTGGCGAGCGGCGGGGAGGGTTTCCGCCGCTCGCCGGGTACGCGGCGCCGGTCTTAGAGCGCCAGGGTGAAGAGGGTGCTGCCGTCGTTGCCGATGCCGACGAGCGAGCGGGAGGTGCCGTTGTTCACGAAGGCGTAGGTGCCGCCGTTGAACGGCTCGAGGTCGACGCGCCCGGTGATCGTCTTGGTCCAGACGGTCGCGCCGGAGGCGGTGGAGATCGCGGTCAGCGTGGTGGTCACCGCGCTGTCGGCCGACGAGCGCGTGCTGCTCTGCGCGATCAGGTTGGCGCCCGACAGCGTGAGGTGCGCGCCGACCGGCAGTGTCGCCGTCCAGGCGATGGCGCCGCTCGGGCGGACGGCGGTGATCTTCGTGCTGGCGGTGTTCGCCGTGGTGTCGACGGTCACCGCCGAGAGGTAGATGGTGCCGTCGCTGCCGACGATCCCATGACCGCCCTCGGGGCCGTGCTCCCCGCCCGGTCCGCCCGCGCGATCGGCCTGGGGTCCGCCGCCGTGCGGCTGCGCGCCGGCGACGGCGGCAATCATGAACAACGAGAGAAAGACAACTGCGATTTTCTTCATTGGGTGGTTCTCCTTGGGGAGCCACCTAAGTCAATCGCGGTGCCACGGTCGCGCTAGAGAGGAGCGCGTTTTTCGCGGGTCGAAATGACCCTGCCGATCGAGTCCCTTCTCCCCACGTCGTGGGGAGAAGTGCCGCGAAGCGGCGGATGAGGGGCGGCCCCTCACCCGGCCCTTCGCTACGCTCAGGGCCACCCTCTCCCCGCAAGCGGGGCGAGGGGCTCTTAGGGTCAGTGGTGTCCGGTCGGCGGGGCGGGAGGCGGTGTCCGCGGCTGCGGCGGCTGCCGCTGCCCGCCGCCATGCGGATCGTTCCCGCGCGGATCGCGCACGCCGTCCGGGCGCGGCTGGGTCGGGTCGTTGCGGCGATGGCTCTCCGGCATCGGATGCGCGTCCGGGCGCTCGCGGCGTCCGTAGATCGACTGCTGGCCGGCGTGCACCAGGAGCGGCTCGCGCAGCATGTCGGAGCGGACTTCCACCGTACCTTCGAAGACGTCGACCGTGGTGCGGCCGGCGCTGTCGACGTCGACGTCGAACTGCGTGCCGCGCACGGCGAGCATCGCGCCGGGGGTCTTCACCACGCGCGGCTCGCTGCCGGTGATTTTGTCGAACATGGCGCGGATCCGCCCGCGCTCCACCGAGAGCAGCACGCCCGGCGTCCCCTCGGCCAGCTGCACCTGCGTCGACGAGAAGATCTCGAACTTCGCGCGGTACTGCTCCGAGGCGATCAGCGCGTAGGAGAGCCAGCCGGTCTGCACCTTGTCGCCGCTCTTGGCGTGCTGTCCGGCGGTGGCGTTCTGCTGCTGGCCGGCGGTGGTCAGCATCACGCTGCGCTTCACCTGCGCGAAGTGGTAGTCGATCGGCTGCCCCGCTCCGCTCACTGCCGCGATGGCGAGAAAGGAAATGAAGATCTTCATGGCTTGATCCCGTAACGCTTGATCTTCCGCGCCAGCGTCTTCCGCTCGATGCCGAGGATGAACGCCGCCTGGGTCTGATTTCCAGCCGTGGCGCGAAGGACGTTCACGATGTGGTTCTTTTCCGCTTCATCGAGCGGAACCAGTTCGTCGGCGGAAGATTCCTCTTCGTTCGCCGTTGGCTGTTGGCCGCTGACCGAGGGCATTGGCGCGATGGATCGCAAGGCGCTCGCGGCAGCTTGCTGGTCCAGCAGGCTGCCGGAGTCGATCACCGTTCTTCGGATGACCTGCTCCAGTTCGCGGACGTTGCCCGGCCACGGATGGGCTTCGAAGACGTCGAGCACGGCGCGCGATGGGCCGGGGACCGACTCGCGATGCATCTCCGCGCCGACGCGGCGGCGGAAGTGCTCGACCAGCAGCGCGATGTCGCTGCGCCGCTCGCGCAGCGCGGGGACGGCGATCTCGTAGCCGGCCAGGCGGTAGTACAGGTCCTCGCGGAAGCGGCCGTCGGCAACGAGCTGCTTGATGTCGCGATGCGTGGCGGCAACGAGGCGCACGTCGACGCGGTGGCTCTTCTCCGAGCCGAGCGGCGTGACCATGCCGTCCTGCAGGAAGCGGAGGAGCTTGACCTGGAAGGCGGCGGAGATGTCGCCGATCTCGTCGAGGAAGAGCGTGCCGCCGTCCGCGCGCGAGAGGGCGCCGCGCCGGTCCTGGCGCGCGTCGGTGTACGCGCCGCGCACGGCGCCGAACAGCTCGGCCTCGAGCAGCGTGTCGGGGATGGCGCCGCAGTTGAGCGCCACGAACGGGCCTTTCGATCGATGGCCAAGGTCGTGGATCGACTGCGCCACGAGCTCCTTGCCGCTGCCGCTCTCGCCGAGGATGAGCACCGGCACGGGGAGCGACGCCACGCGCGCGATGGCCTTGTACATGGCGATCATCGACGGATGCGAGCCGATCATGCGCGAGTCGGGCGCCATCTCGATCGCCTCGCTCTCGCCGCGCGCCGGCGCCACCGCGGCGGCCACGCGCGCGATCAGCTCCTTCAGTTCGAACGGCTTGGCCAGGTAGTCGAACGCGCCGATGCGCTGCGCCAGCGCGGTGGTCTCGATCGTGCCGCGCGCGGTCATCAGGATCACGCGCGGCGGGCCCTGAGCGGAGCCGAAGGGTCGCTCGCTGATCGCCTGCAGCAGCGCGAGGCCGTTCTCGCCCGGCATGTAGATGTCGCTGACCACGACGTCGAAGCTCTGTTGACGGAGCAGGCGCTGTGCGTCCACGGCGTCGGACGCCTGCGCGATGCGGTGCCCGACTTTCTCCAGCGCCATCGCCGCGCTCTCGCGGATCCCGGCGTCGTCGTCGACGATGAGCACGCGCGCCATCACGATTCTCCGAACGTCACGCGGAACACCGTTCCGCCGCCCCGGCGCGCGTCGACCGACGCGCCGCCGCCGTGCCACTTCGCCACCTCGGCCACCAGCGACAGTCCGAGCCCGAGCCCCTGCGTTCCCGCCGCGGACGACCCGCGGAAGAAGCGCTGGAAGACGCGCTCACGATCCGCGGCGCCGAGTCCCGTCCCTTCGTCGGCCACTTCGAGCATCGCGCCGGCACCGTTGCGCTGCACGGCGACGGTCACCGGTCCCTCGGCGTACTTCAGCGCGTTGCCGACGAGGTTGTCGACCACGCGCTCGACGAGGGTGGCGTCGGCGCGGACCGGAACGGCGTCGTCAGGCGTCTGCATGATCAGCGGGCGGTCGGTGCCGGCGCGCAGGAACTCCACGCGCGCGGCCACCAGTTTGCCGAGGTCTAGGACGGACGTCGAGGCCTTGAAGTCGCGCAGCGGCAGCCGCTCGAGGTCGAGCAGACCGCCGACCATCGACTCCAGCTTGCCCGCTTCGGATTCCAGCAGCGAGGTGACGCGCTTCCGCTCCGCCTCGCTCAACTCGAAGCCGCCGAGCAGCTGGGTGAGCCCGCGCATCGACGCCAGCGGCGTCCTGAGCTCGTGCGCCAGCACGCGCTTCGACTCCGCCTCGTGCACGCGGTGCTCGGTGAACGCCGCGCGGGTTTTGCCCAGTCGCTGCGCGAGATCGGCGGTCTGCACCAGCGCGATCGTCAGCAGCAGCGTGACCATCGGAATCGCCACGCCGGTGAGCCCGATGAGCAGCACGCCGCCGGCCAATACGAGGAGCGCCGCGGCCACGGCGAGCACGCGCCGGCGCGCCATCCACGCCAGCAACCCGGCGAGCAGTCCGCCGGCGATCGGCGGGAAATCGCGGATCTCCTCGCCGCGCAGCACAGATTCCGCCGACGCCGCCTGCACGGTCACGCCCGCCTCCGCATCGCGCGAGACCGGCGTCTTCACCCGATCGCCCAGCGCCACCGCGGTCAGTCCGATGAAGACGATCCTGCCGCGCAGCTCGGTGGAGCGCCGGCGGGCTGAAGCCCGCCGCTCCACATCCAGCAGTTGCATTGCGCTGACCTGCGGCACGTCGCGCGGCCGCGTACGGAAGGCCGGCGCGATGGTGCGGCCAACCGGCACCACCACCGCCTCGCGCAGCGCCGCCGCCTCGAGCGCCAGAGCCGCCAGCGCCCGCGCGCCGCTCTGCTTGGTCGACGAGAAACGGCGGAGGATGCCGTCCGCGTCGAACTCGAAGTTGCCGTGCCCCATCTTCGCTGCCTCCCGCAACGACGGTGCCGGCAGCCGCCAGTTGCCATCCTCCGCCAGCACGGCGACGGCGACGGCCGGCACGCGCCGCAGCGCCGCGGCGAGGCGGTCGTCGCCCTCGCGCGCGTCGACCAGCAGGATGTCGAAGACCACGCCGCGCGCGCCGGCGCCCGCCGCGCGGTCGACGATCTCCGCCAGCCGCTCCCGCGGCCAGGGCCAGGGGCCGAGCCGCTCGATGGAGGCTTCGTCGATGGCGACGATGATCGTGGCTGACGCGGCGCGGCGCGGGAGCAGCCACATCGCGGCGTCGCGCACCGGCAACTCGACGGTCGAGCGCGCCGAAGGCAAGAAGCACCGTCACCGCGACGCCCACCGCCAGGGCGCTCGCGACACTCCTCATATCGCCGCCACGGTCTCCATCGCGCGACGAACCTGGCGCTCGCGCTTCTCGATCTTCTTGGCGCGGCCGATCACATCCTCGATCAGCGCCCACGTCACGTTCGACGGCTGGTAGCGGTCGGGCGACGACTCGGCCACGTGGCGGCCGAGCGCGCCGAGCGCGGTGTGGTACGGCAGCGGCGCGGGGTCGTCGATGTAGCGCGCCACCAGCAGGCCGACCGCGGCCGACTCGACGTAGCCCTCCACGCCGGTGATCTGGCCGGCGAAGAAAATCCGCGGGTCGCGCTTGCTGCGGAAGGTGTTCGTCAGGTGACGCGGCCCGTTGATGAAGGTGTTGCGGTGCATGGAGCCGAAGCGCGCGAACTGCGCGTTCTCCAGGCCGGGGATCATCCGGATGACGCGCTGCTGCGCCGGCACTTTCATCTTGGTCTGGAAGCCGACCAGGTTGAAGTATTCGTCGGAGAGGTCCTCCTTGCGCAGCTGGACCACGGCGTGCGGCCGTTCGCCGGTGACGGGATGCTCCAGGCCGACCGGTTTCATCGGGCCGAAGCGCAGCGTCTCGATGCCGCGCGAGGCGATCTCCTCCACCGGCAGGCAGCCCTCGAAGTGCACCGCCTGCTCGAAGTCGTGCAGCGGATAGAGCTCCGCGGCGAGCAGCGCGGCGATGAACGCCTCGTACTCGGCCTGCGTCATCGGCGAATTGAGGTAGTCGGTGCCGGAGCCTTTGCCGTAGCGCGACTTCCAGTAGAGCTTGGAGAAGTCGAGCGAGTCGGCGGCGATGATGGGGGCGATGGCGTCGTAGAAATAGAGGCCGTCGCGGCCGAGGAAGTCGTTGATGGCGTCGAAGAGCGGCTGCGAGGTCAGCGGTCCGGTGGCGACGACCAGGATATCCGTATCGAAATCGAGTGAAGTGATCTCATCACGATAAATGGTGATGTTCGGGTGCGATTCCACCGCGCGCGTCACCTCGGCGGCGAAGCGCTCGCGGTCGACGGCGAAGGCGTCGCCGGCCGGCACGCGCGCCGTCTCGCCGCAGCGCACCACCAGCGACCCGAGGAGCGCCATCTCCTGCTTGAGCAGGCCGACGGCATTGGTCGGCGCCGACGAGCGGAAGGAGTTGGAGCAGACCAGCTCCGCCAGGTTCGAGGTCTGGTGCGCCGGCGTCATCTTCGCCGGCCGCATCTCATGCAGGGCGACGGAGTGCCCGCGCTCCGCCAGCTGGAAGGCGCATTCGCTGCCGGCCAGGCCGGCGCCGATGATCTTGATGCGGGCCACGCTAGTTGGACGGCTCGTTGGCGGTGACCTGCGCGGCGGCGTCGACGCGGATCTCGCCGAACTTCGACTCGTAGAGGCCGATGTTGTGGGCCAGCGCCTCGAGCAGCTGCTTGGCGTGCAGCGGCGTGGTGATGACGCGGCTGTAGATCTTCACGTCCGGCCGCCCCGGCACCACCCGCCCGAGGTCGATGACGAACTCGCTCGGCGAATGGATGATGTTGGCGAAGTTGATGTACTCGCCCTGCGCGACGTTGTCGTCGAGCGTGATGCGGATGGCTGGGGTCGGATCCTGCGGTTCGTCCATCGGGGCACGATACACCTTCCCTCCCGGCGCTATTCCGCGGCCTCAGGTGAAACGTTCCAGGACACGCCGTCACTAACCATCAGGCGATCCTGCCCTCCTCTAATCATGATAGAATTCATGAAATAGCCCCAGAATCATTGAGAGCGTGACCACGGCCAAAAGGCCGCAGACGGGGAGTCGTCTTTTATGCGTAAAGCCGGACTCGGATTCGTCCTCTTTCTGCTGATGGGTGTGGGACTGGCGTTCGGGCAGATGCTTCCGGCGCCGCTGCCGGAGAACGACACGCCGGCCCACAACAAGGCGCTGGCCGACAAGCAATATCCGTCGGCCCGGGTCTGCGGCGAGTGCCACCCCAAACAGTTCGCGGAGTGGAGCGTCTCCTCGCACGCCTACGCCGCGCTCTCACCGATGTTCAACAAGTTCGAACAGCGGATCAACGACCTGTCGCGCGGCACGCTCGCCTCCTTCTGCGTCCGCTGCCACGCCAGCGTCGGCACCTCGCTCGGCGAGGGGCGCGAGATTTCCTGGTGGGACCGCAGCGGCGCGGCGCAGGAAGGGATCACCTGCATTACCTGCCATCGCGTCGGCGAGGCCTACAACAAGAGCAACGGCGCGCGGCGCATTACCCCGGGCGATATCCACGAGCCGGTCTTCGGCCCCTTCGACACCACCGGCGTCCTCAAGGCCATCAGCAACGCGGAGAAATACAAGATCCTGGTCAGCTCCGACCAGCCGGACAAGCCGGGCTACGTCCGCATCCACCAGCAGGCCATCCAGTCCGAGACCATCAAGCAGTCCGAGCTCTGCGTCACCTGCCACCAGGTGCAGGTCCACGCCGGCATCAAGCTGGAGACGGTATGGGAGGAGTACCGCGCCTCCCCCGGCTTCAAGGAGGGGACGACCTGCCAGCAGTGCCACATGAGCCCTCGACCGGGCCAGAAGATGGAAGAGAAGGACTGGCCGCGAGGTCCCGTCGCCGTCGTCAACGGACTGACGGTCAACGACGACCGGCCGCTCTCCGACCACACCTTCGTTGGCCCCGGCTATCCCATCAGCCATCCTGGGCTCTTCCCCATTTCGCTGGTCGAGTCGCGCTTCAAGCCGCAGCAGTGGCTGACGTTCGACTACCGCGCCAAATGGGGTAGCGAGGAGTTCGAGAAGAGAGCCGCCGCCGCAGGCACCACCAAGTTCCCGCCGGAATGGCAGAACGCCGCCGACCGCAAGGAGGCCTGGGCGACGGTGGTAGCCAATTTGGCGCGGTGGGAAGACCGCAAGAAGATGCGCTTCGACCTGCTGGAGAACGCTTCTCACCTCGACGGGCCGTTCTTCGACAGCCCCCTCAACGCCGGGAAGGACCTCTCATTCCATTACGACCTCAAGAACCTCAATCGAGGCCACAACCTCCCCTCGGGATCGCTGGGAGCGCAGCCGGAGCTGTGGCTCAACGTCGCGCTGATCGATCCCGACGGGAAGCGAGTGTGGGAGTCGGGCTACGTCGACAAGTATGGGGATATGGCCGACCTGCAATCGCGCGGCGTCCGCAGCCGGGAAATCCCCTACGACGACCAGCTCTTCAGCATGGGAGCCAAATTCATCACCACCAACGTCAAAGGGACCGATCGGGAGATGTACCTGCCGATCAATCTCGATTTCGACCAGCTCCCGTTCATCCGCCCCGGCGGCACGCCGGCCTCCATCAACAACCATCCGCCCAACGTGCGGATGGAGAAGCACAGCATCCCGCCACAGGCCACCCGCGCGGCCAGGTACAAAGTTCCAGGCTCGAAGCTGACCAAGCCGGGCACGTACCGGCTCGCGGTACGCCTGCGCGGCAGGACGGAGCCGATGTACTTCATGGACTTTGTCTTCGCCACCACCGACATGAAGCGCTCGGAGAACGAGTGGGTCACCGACTCACATCAATACGCCGTTGCCTTCGAGGTCCACTGAGAGAGGGCGAAGATGAACAGAAGAATCTCGGCCGCACTGCTCCTCATCGTTCTCAGCATCCCGTGCGCCTTCGCTGCCGCCGACGATCAGGCTCGCAAGATCGATCCCCAGGCCAAGCTCCTCGGCGATCTGCAGCACATCGAGGCGCCGGCCGACGGCTGGTTCGGACCCGAGCCGGTCTATCCCGAGCCCTACGACGCGCAGAAGCAACTCGCCGTCTACGCCAAGTACGGAAGCGTCAGCGCTTACCCGGAGGACGGGAGGCACACCAACCCGAACCCCACCGGCGTGCCGGCGGTGGAGGCGGGCATCCGCATGTACGACCGCGGCGCCTACACGCCGCGCCCCACCTGGCTCTTCGGGCCGAAGGATCCCGTCGCATTCGGCTTCGCGGGGTACGGCGATCTGCGCCTCGCCGGCGCCTCCTACGACAGCGGCACCAACGGCAAGAAGCAGTCGACCATCGCCACGCGGCTCAACCTCGACATGGACCTGGCGCTCACCGCCACGGAGCGCATCCACGCCTTCACCCGGCCGCTGGACAAGGGCGGAAAGTCGTTCACGCGCTACGACATCAGCGGCGATGTGGAGAACAAGTTCACGCACGCCTTCGACTTCGACCTCGACACGCTCTTCTTCGAGGGCGACCTCGGCCAGATCACCGGCGGCCTGCGGGGCAAACCGAGCCGGTTCGATCTGCCGATCGCCTTCGGCAGGATGCCCTTCGTCGCGCAGAACGGCGTCTGGATCGAGGACGCCTTCGACGGCGCGGCCTTCAGCATCACCGCCAAGAACATCCCGAAGTGGGACGTCAGCAACACCGACCTCACCTTCTTCGCCGGGTGGGCGCAGCTGACCACCGCCGCCGCACCGGGATCGAAGAACGGCGTCTTCGGCGCGGCCGGCTTCGCCGACGCGCGGAAGGGCTACATCGAGTACGGCTATGGGTACGTCGACGCCGACAACGACAACCTGAGCTACCACAATCTCACCGCCGCCTTCACCAGGCGGTATTTCGGCCGGTGGTCCAACAGCGTCCGGGTGATCGGCAACTTCGGCCAGAAGGGGGATCCGACCCTGGGTAAGACCGCGGACGGCGTGCTGCTCCTGCTGGAGAACTCGCTCACACCGCATTATCTGCCGTGGAGCGGTGCCAATCAGTCGAATTTCGTCCCCTACCTCAACCTCTTCGCCGGCTTCAACTCACCGCAGTCGCTGGCCCGCAACGCCGATGCCGGCGGCGTGCTGCGCAACACCGGCATCGGATTCGAGTCCGACGGCATGACCGGCTATCCCACGCTCGACGCCACTGCGCACGACACCTTCGGCGGATCGCTGGGGCTGGAGTATTTGTTCGATCTCGCCCATCAGATCGTGGTGGAGGCATCGACCGTCCAGCGGAGAAGCGACAGTCCGCTGCCGGGCAACGAGTACTCGATCGGCGTCCGCTATCAGCAGCCGATCAGCCCGGACCTGATCATCCGCTTCGACGCCATGAAGGGCTTCCTGCAGGGGCAAAAAGACATCTACGGCGTACGTGCGGAGCTTCGTCTGAAATTCTAAGGAGGTTTCAATGCCTGCGTTTCAGCTCAACGTCAACGGCCGGATGCACGCAGTGAACGTCGACGGCAACATGCCGCTGCTGTGGGTCCTCCGCGACATCCTGGGCCTCAAGGGCACCAAGTTCGGCTGCGGCGTGGCGCAGTGCGGCGCGTGCACCGTGCACCTCGACGGGCGCGCCGCCCGCTCCTGCATCACCGACGTCGGCGTCGCGGCGCTCTCCAAGATCAAGACCATCGAAGGACTGTCGTACGACGGCAGCCATCCGTGCCAGAAGATGTGGGTGGAGCTCGGCGTCCCGCAGTGCGGCTTCTGCCAGCCCGGCCAGATCATGACCGCCGCGGCGCTGCTCGACGAGCACCCGCACGCCAACGACGAGCAGATCGACGCCTACATGAGCGGCAACATCTGCCGCTGCGGTACCTATCCGCGCATCAAGGACGCGATCCGCAGACTGGCCGGGAGCGCCACATCATGAGCAAAAAGTTCAAGGTTTCCCGCAGAGCGTTCCTCCGCACCGCCGGCGTCGGCACCGGCGCAGTGGTCTTTGGCTCCTACCTCACCCCGTCGCTGCAGGCGCAGGGCCTCATCCACAATCTGATCTACGGCTTCCCGGTGGATGACATCCCTGTCGTCCTGCTCAAGCTGAACGGCGACGTGGTCATCATCACCCACCGGTCGGAGATGGGACAGGGCACCCGCTCCACCCTCGCGGCGGTTCTGGCTGACGAGATGGAAGCCGACTGGAAGCGCGTGACGCTGAAGCAGGCCGACGCCGACGGCGCCAAATACGCGGTCGCCTTCCCGGCCGAGGTGCCGGCCAGTCACGAACGGCTGCCGTTTCCCTACGAACCGATCATCGAGACCAGAAAGCCGAAGCTGCAGTACCTCGTTCCTCCCGAGGGATCGCAGTTCACCGACAGCTCGCGGAGCGTCACCGCGTATTTCCAGGTCATGCAGATCTACGGAACCGGCCTCCGCCTGGCGCTGATTCGCGCCGCAGCGAAGAAATGGGGCGTCCACGAAGAGGACTGCCGCGCGGAGAAGCACGTGGTCTACGGCCCCAACGGCCAATCCATCGGCTACCGCTGGCTGCTGCTGGGCGCGAAGAAAGAAAAGCCGACCTACGAAGAAATCGTGAAGGCGATCGAGAAACGCAAGGAGAAGCGCTATATCGGTAAAGGGAAAGAGCCGATGCCGTTCTACGACGCGCTCGACATGGTGCGCGGTAAGACGGAGTACGGCGCCGACGTCAGCGTTCCCGGCATGCTGACCGCGATGATCGAGCGCTGCCCGGTTGCCAACGGCGCGCTCGTTTCCTACGACGCCGCGCCGGCGCTGGCCATCGAGGGTGTCCGCGCGGTCCTGCCGATGTTCCCGCCGGGCGTCCGCGGCGGTGGTGTCGGCAGAGCCTTCACGCCGCACGCCGGCGTCGCCGTCATCGCCACCAACACCTGGGCGGCGTGGCAGGGCCGCCGCGCGCTCAGGCCGACCATCAAGTGGGACGTCGGCCCCCACGGCACGTACGACTCGGCGGCCTTTCGAAAGGAGCTCGAAGATTCGACCTCCAGGCCGGGAAAGTCCGTGCGCAGATTGAATGACGTCGACGGCGCCTTCGGCCAGGCTGCCGGCGGCACGGTGGAGGCGCGCTACTACGTCCCGCACCTGGCGCAGACGCCGATGGAGCCGCCCGTGGCCGTCGCTCTCTTCCAGGGTGGGCGAATGGAAGTGTGGGCTCCGACGCAAAGCCCGGACGTCACGCAGTTTTCGGTTGGCGCCGTCGCGCTCGGCATCGACTGCGCGCTCGATGACACCGAATGCCAGGAGCGGGCGCGAAAAGCGGCCACGGTGCACGTGACCATGCTGGGCGGCGGCTTCGGACGCAAGTCCAAACCCGATTACGTCATCGAGGCGGCCATGCTCGCCAAGCAGATGCCCGGCACGCCGATCCGCGTGCAGTGGACGCGCGAGGACGACGTCAAGTTCAGCTACTACAACGCCGCTAGCAGCCAGTACCTGAAGGCGTCGCTCGGCGCCGACAAACGCCCCAACGCAATCTTGCAGCGCAGCGCGCTCACGTCGTTCTTCGGCACCATCTTTCCGAACTCGTCGACGCCCGGCTTGGCCGAAACGCAGGTCGCGGCATCGCAGAAAGCGCGCAGCGAATTCGTCGGCAGCGGCGTCTATCCCTACGCCTCCGGCATCGAGCGCGCGCAGGGACTGGAGGACATGCCGTACGACGTGCCGAATATCCGCCTCGAGAACTGCCCCGCCGAGAACCACATCCGTGTCGGCTGGATGCGCTCGGTGGCCAACATCTACCACTCTTTCGCCATCAACTCCTTCGCCAACGAGATGGCCATCGCCGCCGGGCGCGATCCGAAGGACTACCTGCTCGATCTCATCGGCAGAGATCGCATCCTCGACGAGAAACTGATGACTACGGAGACGGTGGAGCGCTTCCGCAACAACGAGCTCCCCATGACGCCGATCGCGGCGCCGGTGGTCGAGGGTGGCAAAGACAACCAGGTCGTGGCCGGCTACCCGCCCGATACCTCGCGTCTGCGCGCCGTGATCGATCAGGTGGCGCGGGACTCTGGATGGAGCGACAAAGTCGCGCAGTACAAGAATATGAAAGGCCGCGGCCTCGGTATCGCCGCGCACCGCAGCTTCCTCAGCTACGTGGCCATCGTGGTGGACGCCTCCCTCAACGCGGCCAACGAGCTCACCATCCACGACGTCTACGGCGCGATCCACTGCGGACTGGCCGTCAATCGCGACCGCGTCATGGCGCAGATGGAAGGCGGCATCGTCTACGGCCTGAGCATCGCGCTCCTCGGCGAGATCACGGCGAAGAACGGCGCCGTCGTGCAGAACAACTTCGACGACTACCCGGTGCTGCGCATGTACCAGACGCCGAGGATCCACGTCAGCATCGTCGACAACAACGACCCGCCGACCGGCGTGGGAGAGCCGCCGACACCGGCGGTGGCGCCGGCTTTGGCCAACGCCATCGTCGCCGCCGGCGGACCGCGCATCCGCGAGATCCCCTTCAACAAGGCGATTACGGTGCTCTGAGCGGAGCGGCGGGCGTCAGCCCGCCGTTCCCGCGTCCGCCGCGATCACCTCCGCGGCCTTCTCGCTGATCATGTAGATCGGGGTGACGATGAAGAAGCCGGGGATGCGCGGGAAGACCGACGCGTCGACGATGCGCAGGCCCTTGGTGCCGAAGACGCGGAAGCGGCTGTCGACGACCGCGGTGGGATCGGCGGCGTGTCCCATCTTGCAGCTGCACGAGGCGTGATGGCCCCAGGCGTTGTTCTTGATCCACGTGCGCAGAGCGCCGTCGTCCGAGTATTTCTCGCCCGGGAACACTTCGCGTTTGATCCGCCCGTTGTCCTGATTCATCTCCCGGACGAACTTCACCGCGGCGACGACGGAGTCGAGGTCATCGCCGGTGGCGTCGTTTCCTTCGTCGAAGTAATGGAAGTTGATCTCCGGTGTCTCTCGCGGATCGTTGCTCTTCAGCCGGACCGTGCCGGCGGTGTTGCGCGTGTGCGCCTTCACGATGCACCAGGTCAGCGAGTTCTTCCTGCTGGTCACGATCCCTTCGGAATACCTCGGAAAGTAGCCGTGAAAATCGCCGGGGAGGGCGAAGATGAACAGGTCGGGATCGATCTTGTATTTTTTCGACCTCAGGATCAGCGCCGCCATCGCGCCGTTCGACGTATAGAGCCCTTTCCCCTGCTGCCACTCCTTGAATGAACGGTCGGGCGGATTGTCCGGGCCGGGCGGTTTGAAGGACGCATCCTTCAGCATGGCGAAGGGGCGCTTCATCTCCGAAACGACGCCCACTTCGTAGCGATCCTGCAGGTTGCTGCCGACGCCGGGACGATCGACCAGGCATTTGATGCCGATCTTCGGGTCTTCGAGATGTTCCTTCGGGCCGATGCCGGAGAGCATCAGCAGCTGCGGCGTGTTGAATGCGCCCCCGGCCAGGATGACCTCGCGCGAACAGCGATACTCGCGCGTTTCGTACCGCGGCGTCTCCGCCGCGTTCGGATCGGCGCGATAGAGGTTCTTTCCCTCCCAGCACTCCACCCCGACCGCGCGCATGTCGCCGTCGAAGAGGACGCGCGTGGCGAGATGGTTCATCTTCACGAACAGCCGGTCGGGATGCTGGTCGCGGACGCGCCGGATGTACTCGCGCGTGCTGTTGCGCTTCCCGTTGCTGGTGGCGAGCGGGATGGTGGTGGTGACGCCCTCGAACGCCGCGCGGTTGCGCGCGTCGTTCGGATCGTCGCGAGTCTCCAGATAGTGCGCCATGCGGTGGAAGAAGCCGCGATACCAGAAGCGGCGCGCGGCGCGGGTGAGGGCGGAAACGACCGTGCTCAGCACGTCCTTGTCGCCCGCGGCGACCGAGGGAGGGACGGTGCTGGTGGAGAGCCATCCGTCGAATCCGTGGCCCGCGGGGTCGGGCTGCCCTGCAGCCGGCGGGGTCGCATAACAGCACTTCTCGACCCGCTGCCAGTACTGCCACATGTTCTCCGCGTGCCACGTCTCGTCATTGGTGCGCTGGGCGATCTCGTCCCAGTCGCTGTCGTGCGGCACCACGGTGATCATCGCGTTGTGCGCGGTGCAGCCGCCGAGGGTGCCGGCGCGCGGATAGAGAATCCCTTTGCCGTCGACGTACTTTTCTTCATCGCGCTGTTCGTTCGTCCGGTAGTGATGGACGAAGAAGCTCCACGCCATCTCCGGAACCTCGGTGGAGAGGGCGTGGAAGGAGGGGACCTGGTACTCGATCGGCTCCGCGTCGCCGCCCGCCTCGATCAGGCAGACGCGGAAACCCTTGACGGCGAGGTTCGCCGCCAAGGGGCCGCCACCGGCGCCGGATCCGACGACGATGTAGTCGTAGGTCTCCGGCATCAGAGCGTCTTGAGAAACTCGATCAATGCCCGCTTGTCCTCATCGGACAGTCCCCGCTCACCTTCCGAGGCGGGGAGAAAGTCCGTTCCGAAATAGTGGCCCTTGTTGACCACGAAGTCACGGCATTTACTGACCTCCAGCAGCTTCGGCAGCAGCGGCCGGAAAATGTCGCGCGCCTGCTCGTCGGTGGCGTTGGGCGGCAGCTTGTCGAGGTCTTTCTTGATGTTCCAAAGCAGATCGACGACCTGGCTCTCCTTGGACAGGTCGATGTTCGAGATCAGGTTGATCGGCGTCCCGGTGGGGATCGGTCCGATCTGGATGTCGCCTTGTTCGTTGACCACGTTGGGGTGGAAATGACGTATGGCGCCCGAGAGCCGCTTGTAAATCCCCGGCAGAAAGCCGGAGTACGCCGTCAGGTAGGTCTGCTCCGGCGTGCGGTCGATCCATCCCGGATGCGTTTTGCCCGAGAGCGTGGATACGGTCATGTTGCCTTCGCGCTTTTCGGGCCACAGCAGTTTGTCGATGCTGTCGTCGAACGACTTCATGCGGTCGGTGACCGAGCCGCTCCAATAGAACTTGCCGAGTGAGTTGTTGACCAGGAACGGCGCGGTGGACCAGAGGCTGGCCAGCGAGGGAGGCCGGGTGTATCCGCGCCCTCCGGCCGGCATCTGGTAATCGGAGACTTCGTACGTGTAGGGATGCTGCACCTTGACCGTCCCCACCGAGGGGAGGCTCTTGTAGCCGCTGGAGGAGAAGTTGTCCCAGATGTCGCCGGCGAGGGCGTTGGTGGCCAGGGGACTACAGGCGTTGGTCTCCAGGAGCGTGACCGGGACCCGCGCATCGGTGGTGAGCGCGTTGTTCGCCTCGAAATCGGGCGCCATGACGATGGCCTTCATGGAGTCCTTGAACTCGGGCGTCTTCGTCCACTGCCAATAGTTGTTCCAGCACGTCAGATAGTTCGGTCCGTTGCAGCCGGCCTTGAAATGATCGGTGTACGCCTTCTCCGGCAGCTTGCTGGAGTGGCAGCGCGCGCAGCGCTCGGCGAAGACCTCTTTGCCGCGCCGGAGCTGCGAGGCGTCATTGGCTAGGTATTTGTTACCGCCCGGCGCGTTCCTCAGCAGGTCGGGAGGGCTGGCGGCGAGGAAGAAGAGCGCCACGTCGGGCGTCTGCATCTCGTTCGCCTTCCAGTACGACGAGTTCTTCTCAGCATCGGCGATCTTGATCGGCGTGATCTTGGGGCCGCCGACCAGCGGGATGAAGTGCAGGGTCCAATCCTCGCTGAACATTCCGATGTTGAGGTAGACGCGGTTGAGCGCGCCGAGCGACCCGACGGAGTCCGAGCCGTCCTTGAGCACCTTGGGCGTCTTCGACATCTTGGTGGCCGGATCCCAGAATGCGGAGAGCGCCGTGCCCGCGGGGACGTATTCGTTGAACTGCTTGTTGTCGAGCTCTCCCCCCTTGAGCTCCTCGCCGCTCCACCGCCGCGCCATCTCCAGCCGCGCGCCGAGGTTGTAGATCGCATTCATGGTGCGCGGGTTGTTGATCTGGTCGGAGGAGACGAACGAGGTATCCAGCGCGCCCGGGCGCGAGGTGTGGAAGAGCTGGTAGGCGTAGCTCTTCTCGTCCGGATCCCAGACGAAGATGCGGTCCACCCAGAAGTACTGCGCTCCCGGATTGCTGTTGAGATTGGCCCAGGTGGGGTTCTCCGGATCGGCGGGAGGATTCGACGGGTTCGGTCCCACGTGGCAGAAGCCGCAGGTCATCCCGACGCGGTACGGCTTCACCAGGTTTTTGTCGTTGTAGTACTTCGGGTCGGAGTAGTACTTCTCCGCGTTCCAGTGCTCCTTCGCTTTCTCGTCGAAGTTGGGGTTGGGGAAGAGGCGAAGACCGACGATGCCGGTGGCATAGCCGTAGTACGAGCCGACCGGCACGGTCTTGCCGCGGGAGCCGATCTTCACCCCGGGGTACTTCTGCTCGTTCTCGAACGGATCGGGACCGCAGTCGGCGCTGTTCACGCGCTCGTCGAGCCAGAGGCCGAAGCGGTCGTCGCGCCCCGCGCTAGGCTTGCGGAAGCACGGCTCGTTGACGATGCCGTAGTAGTACCAGCGGTCCGGCCGGCCGTGCTTCAGCGAGGGGTGGGTGGAGATGGTCTTCAGCAGATCGATGGTGCCGAGGCTGTACTTGTACGAGAGCTCGTCCCAGAAGCGGTCGTTGCCCCCGGTCCAGACGATCCAGTTGTTGCGTCCTCTCACCGTGCGCGTTACGGCGTCCTGTGCCGAGATGCCCGGCAGGTAGGGATCGAGCGACTTCCGCACCGCCTCCGCGTTCTTCGTCACGCCGTAGTCCATGTCGCGGAAGTAGTCCTCGTCCGCCGCGGGGAAGCTCGTGGCGTCGCGGCCGACGCTGAGCGCCTCGTCCTGAACGTGCCCCGCCTTGAGCCTCCGGGCGGTGCTGCAGCTCCAGAGGAAAACCATTCCGACCCCGATCAGGACCACGAGCACGACCATCGCGAGCTTGCGCATTGCTGTCCCTTCCTTTTGGTAACCCGATTACATAAGGAGGGGTATGCGGAAGGATTCTCCTACCCTAAACTTCGTCCGGTACATTCCTTTTTTGAGTGGTTTGGACCCCATCCGCGTGGGGGAACGGAGGTTTACCGCACATAACCGAGCGCGCGGAGGCGACGGAGCATCTCCGGATCGATCGCGCGCGTCGGCCCGGTGGCGTCGAGGCCGCGGAGCGACCGGTGCCACGCAGCAATCTCCGCCGCCATCCGCCGCGAGTCGGCGCTCGGCGCGAGATTGCGCGTCTCGCCGGGTTCGGCGGCGAGGTCGTAGCTCTCGACGCTGCCGTTCACATTCACGATCGACTTCAGCGTACCCTCGATCTTCGCCGTGCCGGCGCGGCGCTCGCCAGCGGAATCGCCAGCGCAGGTCAGGTGACGACGGCGACGACATTCGCGGCGAACGCGATCGCCAGCTCGGGAACGGCGAAGCGGCCGAGCAGCGTCCCTACGAGCGGCTAGAGAACCAGCAGGAAGAGCGTGTACCGGTCGTCGGGCGGGACGAACGCCGGCGCGAACAGCGCGCGCCGGAGCACGATGGACTCGACCGCGCTATACGCGGCCCAGACCGCGGCGCCTCGAAGGCGCACCCTGCCATCGAAAGGTTCGCGTGGCATGTGATCCTGCAGGGGTGTGTGGGGTGGGGATGTTGGGAGCGAAGATTCTAGCTAACAATTCGCGCGACCCCCATTTTCCTCGTCGACGTGCTGATACATCTACGTAATCGATTCGCTGAGCAGCGCTGAAGAACGAAGGTCCCAGCCAAGAATTTCGGCCGATCGACCCGCCCGGGGGACTTATTTTCTCTTTGATTTCAGGCCGACTGGGTAGGGAAACTCTTCATTTTTGTCACTCCTCACTATGGGTCCATCCATGACCGAGCTTCCATCCGTCAGAAAAGTCAGGGTTTTTGTTGCCTCGCCTGGCGACATGAAACCAGAACGTGATCGGGTGGCGAAGGTTGTGACACGCCTAAATCAGTCTACGGCGCGTCAGCTCGGACTTCTGCTAGAACTCACCGACTGGAGCAGCCACGTCCGGCCGAACATGGGACAACGTCCTGAAGCCGTGATCTTGGAGCAGCTCGGTGTGGATACGTGGGACATTTTCATCGGACTGCTATGGCTAAAGTTCGGTTCGCCCACAGGAGCTGACGACCCGGTGAGCCGAACACCCTTTATGTCAGGTACGCAAGAGGAGTTCACTCTAGCGTACCGGTCGTGGCAGAAAACGAAGCGACCGACGATCATGATGTACCGCTGTGAGCGAATGCCAGCGAACATCCGAGAGATCAACGCGGCGCAACTTCACTTAGTCAATGTTTTTTTCGACGGTTTCGAATCTCACAAGGATAACCCTGGCCTTTACCAAACATTTCGCGAACCGGACGAGCTTGAGCTTCAGCTGGACAAACATATTTCGGCGCTTCTATTCGAAAAATCGAAGGCCCCCACGGTCGTTGAGACCGATGGTGTTCGTGGTCCATTCGTCCCTGGTCAGCCGTACGAGGTCGCCGCCGTGTCGATAGACATCGTTAGGCACAGCGAGATGGTGCGGCAACACGGCCCCAACGCGAAGCCGGTCCTTAGATGGTTTCAGCAGACGGTCCATCGTCTGTGTGCGCCGCCGGAGTGGGCAAGGGTAATCTGGACGCCCGACGGAGGAATCTTCGTCATTTCCGGAGAGAGGATGCACGACCGGGCGGTGATCGCTGGCATTCGAATCCTGAAGGAAGTGGAAATGTACAACCTCGATCCGTCGAACATGATCAAGTTCAGGATCCGTGTTGCGGCGGCGGACGGGCCACTCGTATGGGAGGAGGATGCCGCGCAGATCTCTGCGGACGTACTAAATTTCACGAAGCATCTCGAGGGAAGCGGCACGGAGCCGAACGGCTTTTCCATTACAGATACGCTACATCGACATCTGCACGAATCTTTAAAAAAAGAATTCATGCTGCGGCCGCGTTTCGAGGATCGTCGTATTCTGGGCTATCACTCCGACGGACCTACGGGGTCCCTGCCGAAGAGAGCCATTCCTCAGCTCGTGAGCCAGATTAGCGAAGAACTGAAAGTCTTGTCGGGCAAATCGATCCAGGAAGCCACGTCCGGGGTCGATATGGTCTACAGCCAGCTCGAAGAATTCAGCCGCCACTTTCTGCTGCTCGATGACCGATGGTCGCAGGCATACGTCCAGGAGATCGATGTATGGACGGCCACGCTTCTGGACGCGGAATTAGAGTTGTGGAGCAGTATTCAGGCCAACTACATACGTGCCGCAGCCGGTTCCGTCGAGCAGGGACAGTGGAAGAACTTGGCCGACATCGTCAGCAGCAAACGCACGGGCGCAGTCGTGCCACTAGCGCAGATCAAGGCCAATACTCAGATCTCGATCGCTCGCGCCGCCAAGCCCGCTATACCTACACCCGCCGACTTTGTGGCGGAAAAAAACATAGAAACGATTACCGGCACTCGAGTGTCAGCCGAGATAGAGAAGAAAATTCGCGATCTCGTCGATGCCGACGATCTTCAGGAAGAGATATTGTTAGCGGACCTTCTCTCGACTGAGAGAGCGGTGTTGATCGAGGGTGT
>Ga0157377_10000089_pt1 | contig 67297 bp, 60 predicted proteins | sample M55metaG_FD_121116 | JGI IMG/M metagenome (GOLD analysis project Ga0157377, IMG submission 121116) | Miscanthus rhizosphere microbial communities from Kellogg Biological Station, Michigan, USA - M5-5 metaG | ecosystem: Host-associated > Plants > Roots > Rhizosphere > Soil | place: USA: Michigan... | reverse complement strand
CGTTGATGATCTTGATGCCGCTGGTGTAGTCCTTGCCGCCGACGATCTCCGGCTTGCCGTCGTTGTCGACGTCGCCCACCGCCATGCACGTCCCGAAGCCGCCCGCGTAGCCCCACTTGAAGGTCTGGGTGTAGGCGTTGAGGACGGTGCCGTCGGTGCCGGCGATGATGATCTCGTTCTGTCCGTCGTTCTCCAGGTCGGCGATGGCCACGGTGTGGCCGCCCCACGGCGCCGTCCATTCCAGCGCGAAGGTGGCGGCGTTGAAGACGTACGCCTTGGTATTGGTCACCGCCACCACTTCGAGATCGGCGTCGCCGTCGACGTTGCCCGCGGCGACGTCGTTCACCACCTCGGTGGCGGAGACCTGCACCTTCGCCACCGCCGGGCCGTAGCTGGTGGGGTCGAATGCGTAGAGATAGCTCGGCGGGGCGGGGTTGTAGTAGTAGGGATCGGTGTTCGTGGCGCCGGCCGCCAGCACGTCGTTGACGCCGTTGCCGTCGCGGTCGGCGACCGTGACCGCCACGCATCCGATGTGCGGCGAGTACCAGACGTCGCGGAACGTCGTGCCGTCGTACGACGCGGCGAAGACGGACGAGTTGCCGGCGCAGGAGACGATCTCCGGCTTCGAGTCGCCGACCACGTCGCGAATCACCACGTTCGCCGCCGCCACGTTCTTGGTGAGCGTGCCGGTGCGATAGAGCGTGTTCAGGCGGATCTCCCCGGCGCCGAGCGACAGCGCGCCGAGACAGAAGGCGATGACTGCACCGCGCGCGATCGTCACAGTGGTGGCGGCGCTCCCGTTCCGCGGCGGTAGTTGATCAGGTAATAGAGGTCGTCGGGACGGATGGCGCCGTCGCCGTTGACGTCGGCGCCCGGCTGCGCCGCGTGGGAGTTGCCGTAGAAGTAGGCGGCCAGCGCGTCGATGTCGGCGTCGGTGACCAGTCCGTCCAGGTTGACGTCGCCGCGCGGCTCGCTGTTCCAGCCGAGCGCGGTGATGGACGGGTTGTAGCCGCCGGCCAGGAGCTCGGGCCGGCCGTCGCCATTCACGTCGGCAAAGGCGATCTTCACCCCGCCGCCATAGTTGCCGAGGCCGAGCGGCTGGCTCATGGTGTCGTACGCCGGGCAGGCCGCGCCGCCGGTCGGAAAGAGGCGCAGCGTGTTGGTGTTGCTGAGCGCCGCCGCCACGCGCTGCTGCCCCGCCAGCGTGACGAAGGCGAGGTCGAACAGGGCGTTGCCGCTGGTGCAGGCCCACTCCTGCGTCAGCGTGCTGCCGGAGTAGGTGGCGATGCCGGAGCCGCTCAGGCTGACGGCGAAGTGGCCGGGCCCGATGGCGATCTGGCGGTAGTCGAGATTGGTCAGCGTGACGTGGGTCCGCTCCGACCAGTCCGAGGTCCTGAAAATGTACGCGCCGCCGTAGGTGGCGACGGCGGCGTCGAGGATCGAGTCGCCGTCGACATCGCCGATGGCGAGGTCGTAGATGTAGCCGTCGAGCACGCCGCTGGTGAACTGGATGAATTCCGTGGCGCCGTTGAGCACCTGGATCTTCCTGTCGGTGGTGGCGTAGATGATCTCGTCGACCGGGTCGGCGTCGATGTTCCGCACCGCAAAGCCGTTGGACGAAATGCTGCTCGCGGGGCTGGTCCACTCCTTGGCGAGCGTGACGCCGTCGTAGACGACGATGGTGGAGTAGCCGAGCATCACGATCTCGCGCGCGGCGTCCGCGTCCACCTGTCCGATGGCGACGTCGTAGATGGTGGCCGGGACGCTGATCTTCGCGACGAACTGCCGCGTGGCGTAATCGAGAATGGTGAGCGAGCCGCTGCTGTAGCCGCTCTCGGTAGAGGCGGAGGCGATGACCAGTTCCAGGTCGCCGTCGCCGTCGAGATCCCCGATGGCCTGGCTGAACCAGCCGTCCAGGTCGGGGGCGCGGTACTCGATGGTCTGCGTATTGGCGTTGCCGACGAAGAGCGAGTCGGCGCCGCTGGAGGTCCAGCCGGAGCCCCAGACGATCTCGTTCTTGCCGTCGCCGTCGGGATCGCCGACGGTCATCCCCATCGTGCCGTGCTCCGGATCGTTGATGCTCCAGATCTTGGTGCCGGTGGTGCCGGAGATGCTGTAGCCCTCGATGGAGCCCCACTGGTTGGGGCCGATGATCAATTCGGTCTGGCCGTCATTGTTCGCGTCGCCGGTGGTGATCCCTTCCGAGTTGAGGCCGGGGAGGGAGAAGACGGTCATGGTGTCGCCGTTGACGATCTTCACGCCGCCCGAGTAATACCCATTGCCGCCGACGATCTCCGGCTTGCCGTCGTTGTCGACGTCGCCCACCGCCACGCACGAGCCGAAGCCGCCGGCCAATCCCCATTTGAACGTCTGCGTGTAGGCGTTGAGGACGGTGCCGTCGGAGCCGGCGATGATGATCTCGTTCTGCCCGTCGTTCTCCAGGTCGGCGATGAGTACGGTGTGGCCGCCCCACGACGCCGTCCATTCCAGCGCCAGGGTGGCGGCATTGAAGACGTAGGTCTTGGTATTGGTGATGGCCACGATCTCCAGATCGGAATCGGCGTCGACGTTGCCGGCGGCGATGTCGGTGACCGCCTCGGTGGCCGAGATCTGCACTTTCGCCACCTCGGGGCCGTAGCTGGTGGCGTCGAAGACGTAGAGGAAGCTCGGACCGCCCCCGCCGTAATAGTCGTAGTTCGTCACGCCGCCCGCGATGACTTCATTGATCCCGTTGCCGTCGCGGTCGGCCACGGTGACCGCCCTGCAGCCGATGTTGGGCGAATACCAGGTGTCGCGGTACGTGGTGCCGTTGTACGACATGGCGAAGGCGGAGCCGCCGGGGATGGCGGAGACGATCTCCGGGGTGGCGTCGCCGAGCACGTCGCGCACGATCATGTTCGCCGACCCCACGCTCTTGGTGAGCGTACCGGTGCGATAGAGGGTCGTCGTGCGAATTTCCTCGGCGCGGAGGGAGAAGGCGCCAAGACACGCGGCGAGAATGGCGCCGCGCGCGAGATTACGGGTCATTATGGTTCTCCGGAACAGGACGATTGTAGGCTGAAGCCCGCGGATTGTAACAAATAAATGGTCATTGGGAAGGGGGCGTCGCCCTAAGATGTCCGGACATGACGACCTTCCTCGCGCTCGTCGTCTTTTTCGCCACCGCCGCCCCGGCGCCGAAGGTCGACTTCCAGCACGACATCCGCCCCATCCTCGACGCGCGCTGCCAGCCGTGTCACTTCCCCGGCGGCAAGATGTACGACAAGCTCCCCTTCGACAGACCGGAGACCGTGGTCCGCCTCGGCGAGAAGCTCTTCACGCGCATCAAGGACGAGCGCCAGCGCGCCGTCATCCGCCAGTTCCTCGCCGCGCAGCGCCCGTCATCCTGAGCCGCAGCGACGGAACGTCACCGTTTTGTCTCTCCACACCCCTGTTCCCTGAACCGTATCAATCATCGGTTTCACAAACGAGGAGTAGGATTACGGACCCTGAGGCAACGGACTTGCAGGCCGGCAAACCCTGCGGTTCAGAAGGAGTTATCGAGGTCATTGATGCGCAAATTCGCACTTGCCTTTGCTCTGGTTCTCTCTTTCACCACCTTCACTGCCAACGCGCAGTACTTCGGCCGCAACAAGGTCCAGTGGGAGCGCTTCAACTTCAAGATCCTGAAGACGGAGCACTTCGACATCTACTACTACGACCGTGAAGCGGACGTCGTGAACGACGTCGGCCGCCAGGCCGAGCGCTGGTACGAGCGGCTCTCGCGCGTGCTGAACCACTCGTTCACCCGCAAGCCGATCGTCCTCTACGCCAACCCCGCCGACTTCCAGCAGACCACCACCACGCCGGAGATCATCGGCGAGGGGACGGGCGGCTTCACCGACCCGTTCATGAACCGGGTGGTCATGCCGCTCACCGGCGATTACGCGGAGAACGACCACGTCCTCGGCCACGAGCTGGTGCACGTCTTCCAGTTCGACATCGCCTCGACGCTGGCCAACAACCGGCGGCGCTTCAACCTCGAGATCATGCCGCTGTGGATCGTGGAAGGCATGGCCGAGTACTTCTCGAAGGGGCGCATCGACCCGCTGACGGCGATGTGGGTGCGCGACGCCACCGTCCATGACCGCCTCCCCGACCTGAAGAAGCTCACCCGCGACCCGCGCTACTTCCCCTACCGCTACGGCCAGGCGCTGCTCGCCTACATCGGCGGCCGCTTCGGCGACGACGCGGTGGTGCGCTACTTCCTCGCCGCCGGCACCGCCGACCCGGAGACCGCGTTCGAGCGCGCGCTCGGCGTCAGCGCCAAGCAGGTCTTCACCGACTGGCAGGAATCGGCGAAAGAGATGTACAACCCGATCCTCAAGGACCGCCCGGCCAACCTCGGCACCCCGCTCATCAGCGGCGTGAAGAAGGGCTCGCGCGGCGTCCTCAACGTCGGCCCGGCCTTCAGCCCCGACGGCCAGTACATCGCCTTCCTCTCCACCCGCAACATCTTCGACATCGACCTCTTCCTCGCCGACGCCAACACCGGCCAGATCGTCCGCCGGCTCGGCGGCGCCGACCGCAACCCGCACTTCGAGGCGCTGCGCTTCATCGACTCCGCCGGCGCCTGGTCGCCGGACTCCAAGCGCCTGGCCTTCGTCGTCTTCGAGAAAGGCGACAACTACCTCGGCATCATCGACGTCGACACCAAGCGCATCGAAGAGGTGCGCATCCCCGGCGTCGACTCCATCACCAACGTCGCCTGGTCGCCCGACGGCCGCACCATGGTCGTGGCCGGCCAGGAAACCGGCGTCAGCGACCTCTTTCTCTACGACATGCAGTCGAAGGAAGTGCGCCGGCTGACCAGCGACAAGTTCGCCGACCTGCAGCCGACCTGGTCGCCCGACGGGCGCCGCATCGCCTTCGTCACCGACCGCGGCGGCGACGCCAGCCTCGAGCAGCTCCGCTTCAACGGGCTGCACATCGCCACCATCGACGTCGGCAGCCGTGAGATCAAGGTGCTGCCGCTGTTCAGCAACTCCAAGAACATCAACCCGCAGTTCGCGCCGGATGGGCAGAGCATCTATTTCATCGCCACTCCCGAGGGGATCGCGGACGTCTTCCGCTACTACTTCGCGGACAACCGCGTGGCGCGCGTCACGCACGTGCAGACCGGCGTCTCCGGCATCACCGACCTCTCCCCCGCCCTCGCCGTCTCGCCGCGCACCGGCGACATCGCCTTCTCGCTCTTCGAAGACGACAACTACAACATCTACAAGCTCCCCTCCACCACCGGCGCGTTGACCATGGCCTCGACGACGCAGTCGTCGGGCGCCGCCGCCGGCCAGCTGCCGCCGCTGCGCGGCACCGGCTCCACCATCACCGCTTACCTGCAGAATCCGACCGAGGGCCTCCCGCCCGCCGGCACCACCTTCCCCGAGGGCGGCTACAGCCCGTCGCTGCATCTCGCCTACCTCGGACCCCCGACCATCGGTGTCTCGGTCGGCACGTACGGCACCGGCGCGGGCGGCAGCGTCAGCGCCTACTTCAGCGACATCCTCGGCGAGCACAACGTCGGCCTCACCTTCCAGGGCGGCGGCACCTCGGGCGTCGGCACCTTCGGCGACCAGATCGCCGGCGAAGTCTTCTACCTGAACCAGAAGCACCGCATCAACTGGGGCGTCGACCTCGTCCACCTGCCGTACATCAGCGCCTTCACCGGCGTGCGCCAGCAGATCATCAACATCAACGGGCAGCAGGTGCTCGCCGACGTGGTGGAGCAGCAGCGCGACATCAGCCGCTTCGACGACGTCTCCGGCCTCACGCAGTATCCATTCAGCCAGACGCGCCGCATCGAGTTCCAGGCCGGCCTGCAGCACCAGTCGCTGAAGTCGGAGATCGAGTCGATCTTCATCGTCGGCGACACCATCATCGACCGCCAGGTGCAGCGCATCGGCGATCCGGTGACCTTCAACCTGGCGCACGGCTCGGCCGCGTTCGTCGGCGACAGCACGATCTTCGGCTTCGTCTCGCCGATCCGCGGCACCCGCTACCGCTACGAGGTCGAGACCCTCACCGGCGACCTGAAGTTCCAGACCGCGCTCGCCGACTGGCGCAAGTACCTCTTCTTCAATCCGGTCACCGTCGCCTTCCGCGGCGTGCACTACGGCCGCTACGGCACCGACGCCGAGAGTCCCCGGATCTCGCCGCTCTACCTCGGCCAGAGCACGCTGGTGCGCGGCTACGAGATCGACTCCATCGGCACCAACGAGTGCGGCACGCTCGCCAACCGCTGCCCCGTCTTCGAGCGGCTGGTCGGCTCGAAGATCGCCGTGGCCAACGCCGAGGTCCGCGTGCCGCTGTTCGGCACCAAGGAGTTCGGCCTGCTGTCCGGCTTCGTCCCCACCGAGCTGGTCGGCTTCGTCGACGCCGGCGCGGCGTGGACCGCCAACGAGAGCGCCAAGATCCGCTTCCAGACCAACTCCAACGAGCGCGTCCCGGTGGTCAGCGCCGGCATCGCCACGCGCATCCTGCTCAGCTACATCCCGATCGAGCTGTACTACGCGCACCCGTTCCAGCGCCCCGGCCGGAACTGGGTGTTCGGCTTCAACATCATCCCGGGCTGGTAGGAGCGCCGCCGTCCCGGCGGCTGGCTCGGCGGCGTCTCGCCGCCGAGTGGGCGCCGGGACGGCGCCCGGCCAGCCGGCGCGGACGCCGGCGTTCCACTCCTCAACCGCATGATCCGTCTCTCACGCCGCGATTTCGAGCAGCTCGTCGAGCAGGCGCTCGGCGAGCTGCCGGAGCGGTTCGCGGCCCTCCTCGAGAACGTCGCCATCGTGGTCGAGGAGGAGCCCGGCAACGACGACCTCGACGTCATGGACGAGGGCGCCGACGAGCTCCTCGGCATCTACCGCGGCGTCCCGATGACCGAGCGCCACTGGGACGGCGTCAACCTCCCCGACCAGATCGCCATCTTCCGCGGCCCGATCCTCCGCGTGGCCCGCGACCGCAGCGATGCGCTGCACGAAGTACGCGACACCGTCGTCCACGAGCTCGGCCATTACTTCGGCCTCGACGACGACGAGATGGCGTACTGACCTGTCCCCCCCGTAGAGGGGTCTGACCCCACGTAAGTCGTGCGGGCTCAGCGGGTGGAATCTGACCCAAGAAGGTCCTGTTTTCATCGATACACAACAGCAACCCGGTCACGCGAAAAGGCCAACTCCCGGCGACGGGAGTGCGCAAAGCAACCGATCTGGGCCGTACGACAGACAGCGGAGCTACCGAACGTGATCCCGCCGAGCGCGGGGCGTGACCTCCAACAAAAGGAGCCGACCCGTGCGCAACCGAATCGCTCTTCTCGTTCTCGTTGCTTCCACTTTCGCCGTGCCGGGTTTTGCCGCGCCGAAGTCGCTGGCGGTCTCGGCCTTCCCCCTCCCCGTGCCGCAGTACCTCGCCGGCGTGATCACCGAGGCGGCGAAGAAGTACGACGTCGACCCCAACCTCGTCGCCGCGATGGCCTTCCGCGAGTCGCGCTTCGACCCGAAGGCCGTCTCGCGCATCGGCGCGCAGGGCGTGATGCAGCTGATGCCGAAGACCGCGCGCTCGCTCGGCGTGCAGGACTCCTTCGACGCGCGCCAGAACGTGATGGGCGGGACGAAGTACCTCAAGTACCTGCTCGACCGTTTCGACGGCGACGTGACGATGACGCTCGCGGCGTACAACGCCGGCCCGGAGTTGGTGGCCAAGGCCGGCCCGGCGGCGACGCAGGAAGCGGTGGAGTACGTCGCCGCGGTGAAGAGCTTCTACGAGGCGGCGCTGCGCGCGTTGTAAGATCGGCGCGTGACTGATCCGCGCTATCCCGTCGGAAAATTCGAACGTCGCGACGCGCTCACTCCCGGCGAGCGCGCCGCGATGATCGCGCACATCGCCGAGACGCCCGCGCACCTCCGCAAGGCCCTGGGCGGCCTGACCGAGGAGCAGCTCGACACGCCGTACCGCGAGGGCGGCTGGACCGTGCGGCAGGTGGCGCACCACGTCCCCGACAGCCACCTCAACGCCTACACGCGCTTCAAGCTGGCGCTGACCGAGGAGCAGCCGACCATCAAGCCGTACGACGAGACGGCGTGGGCGGCGCTCTCCGACTCGCGCGACACGCCGGTCGAGATCTCGCTGGCGCTGCTGGAGTCGCTGCACGACCGCTGGACCCGCCTCCTCCGCGCGATGAGCGCGGACGACTTCCGCCGTACGCTCAACCACCCCGACAGCGGCGTGATGAGCCTCGACGCGCTGCTCAGCCTCTACGCCTGGCACGGCCGGCACCACGTCGCGCACATCACCACGCTGCGCGAGCGGATGGGGTGGTAGGTGTCATCCCGAGCGTAGCGAGGGACCTGGTGGCGTGGGTGGCGCGCCGCCCGCCCAACCCAGGTCCCTCGCTACGCTCGGGATGACGGGCGGGCTCGTTACAATCCGGCTGCAATGCCCACCTTCTTCGACGCCCTCAACGACCTCCTCGCCGCCGGCGTCCCACTGGTCGCCGTCACCGTCGTCGACACCGTCGGCAGCGTGCCGCAGGACCGCGGCGCGAAGATGATCGTCACCGCCGAGGGGCTGCAATTCGGCACGGTCGGCGGCGGGAAGGTGGAGACTAAGGCAATTGCTGAAGCCCAGCGGATGCTGCGCGGCGAAGAAAGCGAGACGACGAAGTTCGCGCAGTGGAACCTGCAGAAGGACGTCGGCATGACCTGCGGCGGCGTGGTCAAGCTCTACTTCGAGTCGCACAACGTCGGGCGCTGGCAGCTCGTCGTCTTCGGCGCGGGGCACGTGGCCAACGCGCTGGTCAACCTGCTGGTCCACCTCGACTGCCACGTCACCTGCGTCGACCCGCGCCAGGAGTGGCTGGACAAACTCCCCGACTCGCCGAAGCTGACCCGCCTGCGCAGCGACGACATGCCGTCCGTCGTCGCCACCATCCCCGACGGCGCCTTCGTCGTCCTGATGACCATGGGCCACACCACCGACAAGCCGATCCTCATCGAGATCCTGCGCACGCGCACGTTCCCCTACCTCGGCGTGATCGGCAGCGACGCGAAGGCGGCCGTGCTGCGCCGCGACATCAGCGAGGCCGGCTTGCCCGACGAAGCCAGGCACGCCTTCTTCTGCCCGATCGGCCTCGACCTCGGCTCGAACCACCCCTACGAAATTGCAGTGAGCGCGGCGGCGCAGATGATCCGGATCCGCGACGAGCTCCGCTCTGGCGGACTTTATGCTACCGGTGGCACCCCATAACGTCCTGGTCGTCGAAGATGACGACCTGATCCGCCGTCTGCTGGCCGAGCACCTCATCGCGCGCATCCACGTCGAGGTCGACAGCGCGCGCGACGGCGTCGAGGCGCTCCACCAGCTCTCCGTCAAGCCCTACGGCGTGGTCATCCTCGACCTGATGATGCCGAAGATGAGCGGCACCGACCTGCTCGACTCGCTTCACGCGCTCCTCTCCGATCCGTCGGTGAAGTCGCTCGAGTCGCCGCCCGCGGTGCTCGTCATTACCGCCGCGCCCGCCGCCGCGCTCTCCGACGACGTCATCCGCAAGCGCTGCCCCGAAACGGTGCGCCGCGTCTTCCGCAAACCGCTCGACGTCCCCGCGCTGGCGCGCGACGTCGAGTCGTACTTGAGATAGTTGCGAGGTCGCGCGGTTGCGGGGTTTCGCGGTGCCTGCCGCGCGACCCCGCGACCCCGAAACCCCGCTACTCGTTGCGATACCATCCGGCGCCCGATGTCCACCCGTTCCATCTGCATCCACGGCCATTTCTACCAGCCTCCCCGCGAGAACCCTTGGCTGGAGGCGGTGGAGACGCAGGACTCCGCCGCGCCGTATCACGACTGGAATGAGCGGATTACGGCCGAGTGCTACAGCCCCAACGCGTCGTCGCGCATCCTCGACGCGCGCGATCACATCAGCAAGATCGTCAACAACTATTCGACCATCAGCTTCAACTTCGGGCCGACGCTGCTGTCGTGGATGGAGGAGCGTGCGCCCGACACCTACTCCGCGATCGTGCAGGCCGACCGCCTGTCGCGCGAGCGCTTCGGCCACGGCTCCGCGCTGGCGCAGGCGTACAACCACATGATCATGCCGCTGGCCTCGCCGCGCGACCGCCGCACGCAGGTGCGCTGGGGCGCGCGCGACTTCGAGCATCGCTTCGGCCACCGCCCCGAGGGCATGTGGCTGCCGGAGACCGCGGTGGACGTCGACTCGCTCGAGGCGCTGGCGGAGGAAGGGATCCGCTTCACCATCCTCGAGCCGGCGCAGGCGCTGCGCTGGCGCCAGCTCGGCGACGACGACTGGACCGGGCACGCCGGCGCGATCGACGCCACCATGCCCTACCGCTGCAACCTGCCGTCGGGCAAGTCGATCGACGTCTTCTTCTACGACGGCCCCATCTCGCGCGCGGTGGCCTTCGAGCAGCTCCTGGCGCGCGGCGAGAACCTCGCGCACCGCCTCCTCGGCGCCTTCAACGATCTCCGCGAGCACCCGCAGCTGGTCAACATCGCCACCGACGGCGAGACCTACGGCCACCACCACCGCTACGGCGACATGGCGCTGGCCTACGCCGTCGACTACATCGCCGAACGGAAGCTGGCGAGCATCACCAACTACGCGCGCTGCCTGGCCGAGAAGCCGCCGACGCACGAGGTCGAGATCCGCGAGCGGACCGCGTGGAGCTGCGGCCACGGCGTCGGCCGGTGGGAGCGCGACTGCGGCTGCAACTCCGGCGCGCCGGCCGGCTGGAACCAGCAGTGGCGCCAGCCGCTGCGCGAGGCGCTCGACTGGCTGCGCGACGAGTGCGCGGCGATCTTCGAGACCAGCGGCGCCCGCCTGCTGCGCGACCCGTGGGCGGCGCGCGACGCCTACATCGGCGTCGTCCTCGACCGCTCCGACGACAACGTCGACGACTTCCTGGCCGAGTGGACGACAGGCAATCCTGCCTGTCCGGACAGACAAGATTGTCTGTCCTCCCTCGAGCTCCTCGAGATGCAGCGCAACGCGATGCTGATGTACACCTCCTGCGGCTGGTTCTTCAACGACATCTCCGGCATCGAGACGGTGCAGGTCATGCAGTACGCCGGTCGCGTGATCCAGCTCGCCGAGAAAATCTCCGGCCGCACCCTCGAGCTCGACTTCCTCGAACGCGTCGGCGCCGCGCGCAGCAACCGCCCGGAGCACGGCGACGGCCGCCAGATCTACGAGCGGCAGGTCAAGCCGACCCGCATCGACCTTCGCCGCGTCGCCGCGCACTACGCCGTCCTCTCCCTCTTCGACAGCTTCGCGCACGAGGACAAGGTCTACTGCTACCGCGTCCGCCAGGACGACTTCGAGAGCTTCCGCGCCGGCCGCTCCAAGATGGCTGCCGGCGCCATCACCATCACCTCGCTGATCACGCGCGAGGAAGCCTCCTTCGAGTTCGCCGTCCTCCACCTCGGCGAGACCGAGCTGACCGGCGGCGTCCGCCCGGCCACCACGCCCGATCACTACGAGGCGATGAAGCGCGACCTCGCCGAGGACCTGCGCGTCAACGGCGTCTCGTCCGTCATCCGCGTGCTCGACGAGTACTTCGCCGAGCCGCTGCTCTCCATCCGCGCGCTCTTCCGCGACGAGCAGCGCCGCATCCTCAACGTGCTCTGCAACGCCACGCTGGCCGAAGCGGAAGGGGCGTTCCGCCAGCTGCACGAGCGCTACGACCCGCTGATGCGCTTCCACGCCACGCTCGGCGTGCCGCTGCCGAAGGTGCTGCGCACCGCGGCGGAGTTCGACGTCAACATGCAGCTCCGCCGCCTCGCCGAGGAGGAGGAGATGGCCTTCGGCGAGCTCGAACAGCGGCTGCGCGAGGCGCGCGACGAAGGGGTCGTGCTCGACGAGACCACGCTGCTGTCGCTGACGCGCGCCGTGGAGCGCGCGGCGAATGCGTTCTGCCGCGCTTCCGAGGATCTGGAGAAACTGGAGCGGTGGGAGGCGGTGGTGTCGATCGTGCGCGCCGCCGACGTCCGCATCGACCTCCGCAAGCCGCAGAACGACTACTACCACCTCAAGAAATCGATCCGGCCGGTGATCGCCGCCAGCGCCGGCAGCGGCTCCTCCACCGCCGGCCGCTGGCTGCACCACTTCGACGCCCTCGGCGAGAAGCTCTCCATCAGCCCGGAGGCCCGCGGCTAACCGATGAGCGAACGCACCGCCGGAGTTCTCCTCCATCCGACCTCGCTCCCCGGCCGCTACGGCATCGGCGACACCGGCGACGAGCTGACGCAGCTGCTCGACTGGATCGAGAGCGCCGGCCTGCGCGTCTGGCAGCTGCTGCCCCTCAACCCGCCCGGCTTCGGCAACTCGCCGTACGGCTGCCTCTCGTCGTACGCCGGCAATCCGCTGCTCATCTCCCCCGACCGCCTGATCCGCGACGGCCTGCTCGATCCAGCGTCCCTCTCCCCGCTCGCGGGGAGAGGGTGGCGCGAAGCGCCGGGTGAGGGGCGCGTCGACTTCGACGCCGTCTGCACCTTCAAGACCGAGCTGTTTCACCGCTCGTACGCCCACTTCGAAGCCACCGGCAGCGACGAGCACCGCCAGGCGCTCGCCGCCTTCGAGCGCGACAACAAATGGCTCCCCGACTGGGCGCTGTTCGCCGCCATCAAGGAGCGCGAGAACGGCGCGCCGTGGACGCAATGGCCGGCGCCGCTCGCCGCGCGCGAGAAGGAAGCGCTCACCGCCGCGCGGCGCGAGCTGTCGCCACAGATCCGCTATCACAAATACGTGCAGTGGCTCTTCTTCACGCAGTGGGCGGCGGTGCGCGAGGCGGCGTACAAACGCAACATCAAGATCATCGGCGACGTGCCGATCTACGTCGCCGGCGACAGCGCCGACGTCTGGGCCAACCCCGCCATCTTCCAGCTCGACCAGCGCGGCGAGCCGGTGGTCGTCTCCGGCGTCCCGCCCGATTACTTCAGCGAGACCGGCCAGCGCTGGGGCAACCCGCTCTATCGCTGGGACCTGCTGCGCGAGCAGCGCTACCGCTGGTGGGTCTCGCGCTTCCGCGCCGCGCTGCGCTTCGCCGACGTCCTGCGCATCGATCACTTCCGCGGCTTCGCCGCCTACTGGGAGATCCCGGCCGGCGAGCCGACGGCCATCAACGGCCAATGGCGGACCGGCCCCGGCCGCTCGCTCTTCGACGCCGTGCGCAACGCGCTCGGCAACCTGCCGCTCATCGCCGAGGACCTCGGCCACATCACGCCGGAAGTCAATGAGCTGCGCAAGGCCATCGGCGTGCCGGGGATGAAGGTCCTGCAGTTCGCCTTCGGGCAGATCAACAGCCCGCACCTCCCGCACCGCCACGACGCGCAGACGGTGGTCTACAGCGGCACGCACGACAACGACACCGCGCGCGGCTGGTACGAGACCGCCGAGGAGGAGGAGCGCGCGCTGGCCCGCGAGTACCTCGGGCTGGAGAGCGCCGCCGACGCCGCGCCGATGCTCATCCGCGCCGCCTTCGCCTCCGTCGCCGACACCGCCGTCATCCCCGTCCAGGACATCCTCGGCCTCGGCAGCGAGGGCCGCATGAACCGCCCCGGCGACAGCCAGGAGAACTGGGCCTGGCGCCTCCCCCCCGGCGCGCTGACCGCCGCGCACGCAAAGGAACTGAAACGCCTGGCCGAGATCACCGGCAGATGCCTCCACCAGTGCCCTTCTCCCGCCTGAGCGCCTCCCCCAGTGCCCTTCTCCCGCTTGAGCGGGAGAAGGTGGCCGAAGGCCGGATGAGGGCCGGCGCTACACTCTGAGCATGCCGACCTGGGCCAAAGTCGTCCTGATCGTCGTCTCCGTCCTCTTCCTCTTCGTCGTCGTCATCGGCGCCCTCGGCTACCGCTGGGCGAAAACGCACGCCGGGGAGCTGAAGGACGACGCGGTGAAGATCAAGGCCGAGGCGACCGAGTTCGCGCGCGGCAAGGACGCCAACGCGTGCGTCGCCGAGACCTTCGCGCGCCTCGACCGCTGCGAGGGGATCATCTGCGAGGTGAAGTCGAAGCTCTTCCTGCAGGCCTGCATCGCCGCCTCGGCGGTGCCGCCCGACTTCTGCGCGCCGATCCCGAAGCGCGGCGAGATCATCGCCACCGCGCAGTGGACGCTCGCGGAGTGCGGCCGCCGCGGACGCCCGAACGACCAGCGCTGCACGCGGGTCATCGGCGCGCTGCAGGACTACTGCAGCAGCGGGCGCTGATGCCGACGATCTTCTCGCACCCGGCGGTGGCGCTCGCGCTGCGCGTCCCGCGCCGCATCGCCGTCGCCGCCGTGGTGCTGACCATCCTCCCCGACGCCGACGTCGCCGGCTTCGCCTTCGGCATCCGCTACGGCTCCACCTTCGGCCACCGCGGCTTCACGCACTCCATCCTCTTCGCCGCGGTCGCCGCCGCCGTCGCCACGCTCATCCTCCGCGCCGACCGCCGCGCCTTCGCGCTGCTGTTCATCTGCGCGATCTCGCACGGCGTCCTGGACGCTATGACCACCGGCGGCCGCGGCATCGCCTTCTTCTCCCCGTTCAGCAACCAGCGCTACTTCCTCCCCTGGCGCCCGATCCGCGTCTCGCCGATCGGCGGCATCGACGTGCGCGTGCTGATGAGCGAGCTGCGGTGGATCTGGCTGCCGGCGATCGCGCTGGCGGCTATTCCGCGAAGACGCGCGCGCGAGTGAAAGACGACACGACGAACTGGCGCTCTCAATCTGTGTTAGGCCGACGGTGATTCCAGATGGTCATTCCAGTTGCTGCTCCACCCAATCGGACACCATGGTCATTTCATGGGACTCGAGAGGAGGCACCACCACACCTTCCTGGTTCTCAACCAGTTCCGTGGCAGGACTGTCCACCGAATCGTCCTCTCTTCTATCCAGATCGACATAGCGCCGCCAGATGACGCCAAACGGCGAGCGAGGCTGCTTTCTTATCAAGCGGATTGATCGCTTGATTTTATTCGACACATCCAGCGACGTGAGCTCCCCTCCGGCATACTGCTGGCGCAGACTTCCATCTTCGTTGAGTACAAAGACAGCGCCGCCATATGGCGGCGAACTAGCAAGGGCGAGACTTAGCCGCTCAAAAATATTCTGGAGCTGCACCAGGTCTCCTGTCCCGGCGTACTTTTCGAAGTTGTCAGGCACGACGAATACACACTTTTGCAGCAACTGATGGCGTTTAAGCCACTGGAGCTCCCAGAGCGAGCCACCGCGCGGTGAAGGATAAAGGACAATCACGTCGGAAAAGAGCGCGAGCAGGATAAATCGCTCGCGCCATGAACTGTCCGGCACCACGATCCGGTCGGCACCAGGACCGTCTGCTCGCTTTCCCAGGGAAATCACACGCATGATCGTCTCAAGGCGACGCATGATTATCGATTCAGCCAGCATTGTGTCAGGAACAAAATAGAGTGGAAGAACCCAGCGTAAATAGCTGGTCGGATTCCTGACGAGTACGCGATCCGCATAGAATGGCCGCAGGTAGAGAACGAACGGCTCGATTGGTTGACCTGATTGCAATTTGTGTATCAATGTAGTCGCTTCGTCCGAACTCTTCGCTGTTAATCGTCGGCGGCGATTTCTTCCTGAAGACAAACTAAGCTGTGCAAGCAATAACGCGCAGCCTGCGGCGATCACCATGGTGAGGCCACTCGTTTTGGTTGCTACGACAAGTGCCACAATGGCCGCCATAGCCGCGGCGATCGAACCACAACCCACGCGATATTTTGTTGCGCGGCGCTGGCTACGTATAGCCGGATGCATACGATTGATATTATCATCAGGGGAATGCATCCGCATTCGCCGGCCCCTGGCAGGCCGCCGAACGGCCGCGTGTCGCCTGGTGCAAGGTTAGCAGGTTCGCCGGCGGACGCTGTGGCATTACGCCGATCGGAGAGAGAGCTCGCCTTGTGAAGAGTACGTCAATGGCTCACCGAGCGAGATCGACCTGCTAAGACGATCACTGTGAACCGAAAACTGGCGGTAGTTCCGCATGCACTAGAAACGGATCCCAGGAACGTCGTGGTTCGATACAGAGGTGCCGTTGTAAACGTCTTCGAGTGGCTCTCGAGATGGAGGGGCGACGCGGTGGTTCCGTCCAGCATGAACCAATCACAGGTCAACGGTTCGAGGCCCACGGCCTGGACGCTGAGAGTCAAGCGTTTGCCAATGACGGTTGTTTGATCGGGGGGGCTTGTCAATATGATCGGAGGCTGGCACGGCACGACGCTGACCAGACCGACAAAGCCCTTCTGGACGCCGCGGCCGATACTCTCGACACGATATTCGATCTCTGCCTGACCCGGCGAAACCCCAACCACGATCAACTGAGTTGAGCTTTCGCCGCGTGCGATTGTGCCGGACACGAACGCGACCGAGGGATTGTGAGAGTAAATCTCGTAAGGCTGGACGGCAGGCGAGAGCGACGTGGCCGTGACCGTGATCGTTTCTCCGACCGCAAGGCTGAACTCTGACGGCGATAGCCGAACCGGGCCTTGGTCAAAAGAAGCGGCAGAGACGATCGGGCTAACGGCTGAGCCTCCTGCCGCGGCAGGGAGAGCGATGGCAAGAACCAGCAGCGCTGAAGCGTAGTAGGGTTTCACTGATGAATGTACGGACCAACCTCGTCGGGCGTCTACGCCTGCGGGCGCCGCGCCGACGGCTTCACAGCAGCGTGCGGCTGAGTGAAAGCGTTAACCGGATCGAACTGTCGCCCGTGACGGCGTCGGCCGCCGCGGCCGGAGGCAGGATTGACGATGAGCAGGACCTTCGGTGTTCGTCCGCCTGCCCGATGACGTGATGACCGGCAACGGCACAGAGAGCGTGGCTGGTGCCGGCGATCACGTTCAACGCCGCGAGCCGCTGGCTTGACGCGCACCTGAGCGCCGCGTGTGCGACGGCGCGGCATGACCGGTGCGCACATGTGCACTGGGGGTGTAACGCTGCTACACCGGGGTGGTGCAGCGCAGCGCGGGGGGTGGTGCAGCGAAGCGAAGGGGGTGTAACGGTGCTGCGCGGTTGTGTGGCAGTGCTACACGAGGGGTGTAGCGGTGCTGAGCGGGGCCTGTAGCAGTGCTACACGAGGGGTGTAACGGTGCTGCGCGGGGCGTGTAGCAGTGCTACACGAGGGGTGTCACGGTGCTGCGCGGGGGGTGGCGCAGTGCTGCACGGGAGGTGTAACGGTGCTGCGCGGGCGCGTCGCAGTGCTACACGAGGGGTGTAACAGTGCTGCGCGGCGTGTGCGTGTCCACCGGAGAGGACAAACGGCCGCTGCGCGGCCGTGGACGGGTTGAGAACCCGTCCCACATGTTCACTTTTTGGTGGGGGGGCCGAAGACGACCAGGGTGAAGGCCACGGCGAAGGCGGCGTAGATCAGCGCGACGGCGATGAGCACGGCGTCGCGGTGGCCGCCGGCGATGGCTTTGGCCATGGCGATCGCGGCCACGGAGAAGTGCAGCAGGTTGCCGAGCGCCAGGGGGCGGCCGTAGATGCCGCCCATGGCGATGTGCTTGACCATCCAGTTGTTCGCGGCGAATCCGAGGTAGAGCGCGCCCGCGGTCTGCACGGCGAGGTGCGCGAGCGCGGACGCCGCCGGCACGCCGGCCCGCGCCGCGATCTCCTGCGGGGCGAAGGTTGCGGCCAGGCCGAGGACGGCCATGAACGCGGCGCTCGCGGCGAGCAGGAGTTTTGTGTTCATCGTGAGTGAATCCCCTCACCCGGCCTTCGGCCACCCTCTCCCCGCTTCGCGGGGCGAGGGGCACTCGGGACGGTTACTCTCGGGTCAGCTCCGTGCGCACCACGTACATCTTGTAGTAGGCGCTGAAGAGGAACTCGTTGCAGATGTTCTCGTCGTTGGTGGCCGAGAAGAGATAGCGCCGCCCGGTGGGGGAATTCCAGCGGAAGGGGAAGAGGCGCCCTTCCACGTAGCCCGTGGGCATGTAGCGGCTGTCGGAGCGGAGGACGGTGGCGTTCACGCCGAAGCTGAAGCGCGTCACCGGCCACCAGACGAAGCCGCCGGTCTGGCCGCGGACGGTGTCGCCGCGGTCGCCGGTGTTGCGCAGGAACGGGTTGCACGAATAGCCGAACTCGCAGCCGCTGCCGTCGCCGGTGGCGCATCCCTCCGGGCGGTCGCAGAGGATCACCTTCGTGGTGTCGCAGTTCACGTTCGAGCCGTACTGGCCGAGCGTCTCGTCGGTGGCCCAGAGCTGGTAGCCGTCGGGCGCCGTGTCGTAGATCAGGGTCTTGGCGTTGGAGCGCACCCGGAAGGCGTAGGGCCGGAAGTCGAGCAGGAAGCTGCCGCCCGGCCCGCCGGTGGACTTCAGCGTCCGCCAGCGGTACTGCGAGCCGTTGACGCTCTCCACCATCCGCACCGCCGGGATCGTGCCGGTGGAGTCCCAGTCGACCGACATCCGCCCCACGGCGAAGGCGCCGTCCCAGAAGTTGAAGAAGCCCCACCACTGGGCGTTGTTCACCGCGCCGTTGGTGGCCAGCAGGATGGGGTTGAGCATCCCGACGGCGGTGGCGTGGATGAACGACCGCGGCTGCACCACCACGTCGATGGTGTGCTCCACGGCGTCCGAGGGGTCGCGGATGGTCTCGCGCCGCCCGTGGAACTGCTGGTTGTTGATGTCGTCGGAGATGAACCACTTCCAGTTGATGCCGTCGGTCGACTCGCCGCGCCAGACGTGGAAGAAGTTGATGCTGTCGGAGGCGTCGGCGAGCAGGTGCAGCTTGCGCACGCGGCCGACGGTGGCGCGGAAGATCTGCCCCGGCCCGAACGACGCGGGCGGGTTGGGGTGGTCGGGATGGTGCGGATCGGAGACCGGCGCGTTGACGCACGGCGAGATGCGGCCGACGCGCTCGAACCGGCCCGGCACGCCGTCGGCGATCGGCGCGCGGAAGGCGATGATCTTGTCGCCGGCGCGGCTGCAGCTCTCGTCGTCACCCGGCGCGCCGGTTCCCTGCGAGTAGACGTAGAGGTACTTGCCGATGGTGATGCCGGTGGGGTTGTAGAACGAGAAGGCGGCGGGCGGCGTGACGCGGACGGGCGCACCGGCTTCGACCTCCGCCGCCGCGGCGGGAAACACCCCGCACAGAGCTACCCCGATGGCGACCCGGAGCCGTCGGTTCATCCGAAGGGGCTAATGTAGGTTCAGTTTCGCTCCACCGCCACACTTGTTTTCTGCGGCTCGGCCAGACCCTTCTTGTGCACGGTGACGTCGAGGGTGGCGGCGTTGCCGGCGTCGTCGAGCTGCATGACCACCTTGGCCGGCGCGCCCGAGCCCGCCTGCCCGAGCATCTTCATCTTCGGCGTCGTCTCCCAGGTCAGCTCGTCGGCCTTCGCGCCGAAGACCATCAGCGCCACCTTGCCGCCGTGCGGCTGCGCGCGGGCGCTGGGGATGAAGTCCTGGCCGCTGAGCTCGAACGGATACGGCGCGTTGAAGCGGGCCGTCCCGCGGACCAGCACTGCTTTCGGCGACTCGTCGATGGGGATGGGGGGGAGGAGGGCCAGCTCGTTGGCCTTCGGCACGTTGAGGTCGACGCGGGCGAAGCCGCGCTTCTCCCCCTCGCCGGCGCGGACCAGCGACTTGATGGCGTACGCGCCCGGCGGGAGGCTGAGCGTGCCGTAGTAGCGCAGGCCGGTGGCGCGCAGCTTGTCGCCGACCTTCTTCATGTCGAGCGAGACGCGCTGGTACAGCCGGTCGCGCACCACGCCGTCGGTGTCGAAGGCGTAGATGAACATCTCCACCGGCAGGGTGTTGTTCTTCGCTTCCTTGGCCAGGTCGGCGCCGTTGAGGTCGAGGATGACCGGCACCTGCGAGTTGCCGCCGGCGATGGGGAACGGCGCGGCGAGCGCGGCGACGCGCACGTCGTCCTGCGCGATGTCGTTGACGATGATCTCGGCGTTGCTGAGCGAGCGCTCCATCGGCGTCTCGCCGCCCACCTCGTAGTAGCCGGCGCGGTGGCTGATGCGGCCGCCCGGCACGTTGACCAGGCGCACCTTCAGCTCGTGGAAGCTGCCGGGCTTGGCCGCCTGCGCCTGGAAACCGAGGACGTAGACCACCTCCTGCTGGTGCAGCAGGCGGGCGAAGTTGCTCTTCAGGTCGTTGGCGTTCTGGAAGACCTCGCCGCCGGTGGGACGGGAGACGACGTAGAGGCCGGCGTTGGAGTTGATGCGCGATCCCTGGTTGACGTCGTTCTGCACGCGCACGCCCTGGATGTCGATGGCGTGCAGCACGGAGTCGGAGGAGCGGAAGGCCTGGGCCATCCGGTCGACGAAGGTCATGCTGGAGGTGCTGCCGTAGCGGTCGTCGGGGTTGATCTTGTCCAGGTTGCCGCTGAGGATGGCCTCGTTTTCCCTGGCCGTCTCTTTCGTGTCGCGCGCGTCGCGTCCCTGCAGGTACTTCGCGTCGAAGCCCTCGGAGAGGAGGATGATCTGCTTCCGGCCCGGCACGGCGCGCAGCGTCGTGGCCAGCTGGCCGAGGCCGTCGATCTGCCGCTCGATGCGCTGGCGGACCGCCTGCTCGTTCATCCCTTTCATCGAGGCGGCCATCTCGCGCAGGTGCTCGTCGGCCGCGGCGGCGCGCTCGCTGCCGCCGGCGCTGTCGCTGCGCTCGGCCGGCGGCTCGAAGGCGACGGTCTGGTTGGCGATCTGCAGCGGGTCCTTGCCGCGGTAGCCGCGCGGATCGGCCAGCACCGAGGCGAGCAGCTCGCGGTCGGTGGTGAAGGCGGAGAGGAGGCGGAAACCGTGCTCGATGTCGATGGTCCCGACGCCGACCAGGTCGCGCGGCTGGACGTTGTCCTTGACGAAGGTCTTGGCCGACTCCTGCGCGCGGGCCAGCGAGTTCGGCGAGGAGTAGCCGAGGTCGAAGAGGAGGAGGAAGGTGCGCCGCGCGGCGGGGTTGAGCGGCGAAATGGCCGTCACCGACTCGTTGGCGGCGAAGTCGATCTTGTCGAAGGAGCTGATCTCGCGCTTCTTCCCCTGGTCGAACAGCTCGAAGTTCGCGGCGGTCAGGCCGCGGATCGGATTGCCGCCGGAGTCGACGACGGTCACCGGGACTTCGATGACGTTGACGTTCACCGTCTCGCGCACCTGCGCGAGGACGGCGGCGGCGGCGGCGAACATCAGCGCAATGATTGCTTTTCGCATATGTCTTCCTTTAGCGAGCGGGAAAGCCCCTCACCCGGCCTTCGGCCACCCTCTCCCCGCTTCGCGGGGCGAGGGGCGCTCGCGACACTCATGGCGAGAGTCCTTCTCCCCTCCCTGAGGGGAGAAGGTGCCGAAGGCGGATGAGGGGTTCGTTTCAACGCACCACCAGCGGAACGCGCGAGGTCCGCGCGTCGCTCGATCCTTTTTTGCGCACCGTCAGGTCGAAGCTCGAGGTGCCGCTCTGCAGGTCGCCGGGGGCGAAGTCGAAGAGCAGCTTGGCCATCTCGGCGCCCTGCAGCTCCTTCACCAGCGCCGGCGCGCCGCTGCGCTCGTGGCCCAGCGCGTCGGTCACCTTGGTCTCCCACGACAGCTCGCCGGCGGCGGCGTTGGCCACGAAGACGGCGAAGCGGCGCGTCTGCCCGTTCTCCATCGCCACGCTGGCGCTGGGGACGAACGGCTCGCCGTTGAAGTGGAACGGGTACGGCGCGTCGGCGGCGTGCGAGCCGCCGCGCACCAGCACCCAGCGCGCCGGATCGTCGATGAAGAGCGGCGGCAGCAGCGCCACGTCGTCGAAGCCGGGCACCACGATGTCGGTGCGGGCGAAGCCTTTGCGGTCGTCGCCGGCGCGCACCAGCGTCTTCAACGCGTAACGGCCCGGCGGCAGGCTGAGCGTGGCCATGTACTTCACGCCGGCGTCCTTCAGCCGGTCGCCGATCTTGGTGGTGTCGAACGAGACGCGCTGGAACATCCGGTCGCGCACGATTCCGTCGTCGTCGAAGGCGTAGACGTACACCTCGGCGGCGACCGAGTCCTTCTTCGCGCTCTTCAGCAGGTCGGAGCCGGTGATGTCGACCACGATGGGGACGGTGGCGTTGCGCCGGGTGGCGAACGGCGCGGCGAGCGCGGCGATGCGGATGTCGCCCTGCGGGATGTCGTTGAGGATGATCTCCGCCGCGGTGAGCGAGCGCTCCAGCGGCGTCTGCACCCCGCTGTCGTAGTAGCCGGCGCGGTGGAAGACCTGCGCTCCCGGCACGCCGTTCACCTTCACCTTGATGTCGTGGAACTTCCCCTTGTTGTTGGCCGGCGCGAGGAAGCCGACCACGTAGACCACTTCCTGCCGCCGCATCATGGTGGCGAGGTCGGCGTTGACGTCGTTGGAGTTCTTGAACAGCTCGCCGCCGGTCGGCTGCGACAGCAGGTGCAGCGCGTCGTTCGAGTTGATGACGTTCCCCTCGGAGACGGTGTTCTGCACGCGCACGCCCTGGATGTCGACGGCGTGGAGCACGACGTCGGAGCCGCGGAACATGCGGGCCATCTCGGCCAGGATGCGCATGGAGGAGGAGCTGCCGAAGCGCGCGTCGGGGTCGACGCGATAGGTATTGCTGGCCATGGTATTGGCCATCTCGTCGTTGGAGCCGGCGACGTCGCGCGCGTCGCGCCCCTGCACCAGGCGCGGGTCGAAGCCCTCGCTGAAGAAGATCACCTGCTTGCGTCCCGGCACCGCGCGCAGGGTCTTGGCCAGGTCGCCGAGCATGACCAGCTGGCGCTCCACGCGGTCGCGCAGGTAGTTGTCGCGCATCCGCTTCTCCAGCCGCGCCACGTCGGCCAGCATCGACTCGTACTCCGCGGCGCTCCCGCTGCCGGCCGTATCGGACTGCGGCGCCTTGCTGTTGTCCGGGAGGTCGAGCGCGATGCCGCTGGCGATCTGCAGCGGATCGCTGGCCACGAAGGTCTGCGGATTGGCGACGGCCGACATCAGCAGCGTGCGGTCGGTGGTGAAGGCGGTCAGCATCCGGTAGCTGCGGTTGACGTCGATGGTGGCGACGGCGGCGAGGTCGCGCCGCTGCATGCCGCGCGCGATGAAGTTGCGCGCCGCCTCCTCCGCCTTGGCCCGCCCGACCGGCGCGGAGAAGGAGAGATCGAAGAGGAGGAGGAAGCTGCGCCGCGCGTTGGGGTTGAGCGCCGAGGTGGCGCGCATGGAGTCGGGCGAGGCGAAGTCGATCTTGTCGAAGGTCTTGATCTCGCGCGTCTTCCCCTGGTCGATGATCTCGAAGTTCTCCACGGTGAGGCCGCGGACGGGATTCCCCGCGCGGTCGATGACCGTCACCGGCACCTCGACCAGGTGAACGTCGACCGTTTCCTTGAATTGTGCCGACGCTGCGGTGGCGAGGAGCAGAAGGACGCAGACGATGCGGCCGAGGCAGCGCATGGTGGATGATCTCCGGGTTCGTGAATCGGAAGAATGCCGAATCACGGCGGCATTTGCTGTTACTGATCTGTGCCGTTGCGCAGCATACCTTTGATGAGCGAGCAGGGGGCAGCGAGCAGCGAGCAGCGGGCGGCGAGCGGGATTTCAGCCCTCCTGCTCGCTGCTCGCTGCTCGCCTATCGCGCTCGCCCATCCAGAGCGCTCGAAGCCATTTGATATGATCGCCAGCCGCTCGCGCCATGGCAGATAAATCAGACAGGAAGGGCTGGGGCTCGACTGTGATGGGGTGGTTCGTGGTTCAGGACCAGGTCCCGCAGGAGCAGGCCGGCCAGCCCGACTACGTGCCCTTCTCCGAGGATGACGCGGCGATCAAGCGCGCCGCGGGACAGCCGCCGCTGGAGGTCTTCACCTCCGCGCCGCCCGCCGCGCCCGGCGGAAAGGTCGATTACGACCAGGTCTTCGAGGCCGCCGGCATCGATACCGAGGAGCGCGAGCGGGTGAAACGGACGCAGGAGCTGCTGACCTCGCTCCCGCCCGGCACCGACGAGGCGGTCAAGAAGCAGATCGTCATGGCCTCGCTGCGCGCCTTCGGCGTCCCTATCGAGCAGATCATCGAGGCCACCGCGCAGCAGCTCCAGGCGCTGGAGGCCTACATCCGCGCCGGCGCCTCGGATACGGAGAAGGTGACGCAGGAAGCCGACCTCCGCATCAAACAATACGAAGAGGAAATCGTAAAACTACGATCGGTGATGCAGCAGCGCGTCGAGGAGCAGCAGTCGGTGGTGCGCGCCTGCAACGAGAAGAAGCTGGAGATTCAGAAAGTGCTCGAGTTCTTCGGGCAGGATGCGGTTGCGCGGGTGGTGCAGCAGTCGCCGAAACTGAAAGAGCCGGAGGGCTGAAGCTCTAAGCTGTAAGCTCTTACAGCTTAGAGCTTAGAGCTCGGAGGAAAGCATGGGCCTGTTTTCGCGTCTGAGTAACTTGTGGCGTGGCTTCCTGAGCATCTGGATTTCCGACATCGAGAAGGAGCATCCGGAGATCGCGTACGAGAACGCGATCAACTCGATGATCGAAAAGTACGCGAAGCTGAAGAGCGCCACGGCGGCGATCATCCGCCGGCGCGAGGACCTCGACGAGCGCTTCAAGCGCGCCTCCGCCGACATGGCGCAGACCGAGGCGGAGCTGAACACCGCGGTGGAGACCAACCAGGACGACCTGGCGGTGGTGCTGATCCAGAAGAAGAACCAGCTGGCGGCGGAGATCTCGGAGCTGAAGACCGACATGGAGACGGCGCGCAGCGACGCCGACTCGGCCAAGTCGTCGCTGATCAGCGTGCAGTCGGAGATCAAGAAGCTGAAGGCCGAGCGCGACTCGATGCTGGCCAAGATGCAGTCGGCGCAGGCGCGGCTCAAGATCCAGGAACAGCTCGACGGCCTCTCGGTCGACGACGAGGTGCGCGCCCTCGACAACGTCCGCACTCACATCAAGAACACCATCGCCGAGGCCAACCTGTCGAAGGAACTGTCCGACTCGTCGCTCGACACCCGCCTGGCCAACCTGCGCAATCAGGTGGGCGACGTCCAGGCCAAGCAGGAACTGGAGCAGCTCAAGGCGCGCAAGGCGGCGCAGCAGGCAGGGCAGCAGAAGACGATGTAAACGAGCGAGCGGCGAGCAGCGAGCGGCGAGCAGGGGCTGAATCCCGCTCGCTGCCCGCTGCTCGCCGCTCGCGTGGGAGAAACCATGCGACTGACACCCTTCGCGAAGTTCTTCATCACCGTCGTGATCCTGGCGGTCGTCGGCTACGCCGTCTACCACTACAAAGGGGCGGACGTCCGCAAGTGGGCGACCGGCTCGGACAAGACGTCGACCGCGGCCGGCGACAGCAAGGTCGGCTCGAGCGACTTCGACGCGTTGAAGAACGCGCCCCCCGACCCTTCCCGCGACGCCGGCAACAGCGGCGTGTCGCAGGTCAACCTCGCCTCGGGCGGCAAGCTCGGGCGGCCGCTGGTGGTGGCCATCAACACCTGGGCCGGCCACGCCCCCGGCATCGTCTACAACTGGGGCATGGACCCGAACAGCAACTCGTACTACAAGAAAAAGTACGGGCTGGACGTCAAGTTCGTGCTGATCGAAGACCCGGCGGCGAAGCTGGCCGCCTTCCGCAAGGGCGACGTCGACGTGATGTGGAACACCGTCGACAACTGGGCGCGCGAGGCGTCGGTGCTGGCCGAGAACAACGCGCATGCCAAGTCGATCATCATGCAGGACTGGTCGCGCGGCGGCGACGGCATCGTCTCCCTGGCCTCGATCAACTCGGTCGAGCAGCTCAAGGGCCACAAGATCGCCTGCACGCAGTTCACGCCTTCGCACTTCTTGCTGCTCTACCTGCTGGCGCAGTCGGGGCTCTCGCCCACGGATCGCGCCGCGGTGGAGAAGAGCATCATCTTCACGCAGGACGCGCCGGCCGCCGCCGCGATGTTCAAGGCCAAGCAGGTCGACGCGGCGGTGACGTGGGAGCCCGATCTGTCGTCCGCGGTCACCGCGCGCGGCGACGAGGCGCACATCCTGGTCTCGACCACGGCGGCGACGAACATCATCGCCGACACTCTCTGCGCGCGGCAGGACATCATCGACCAGGCGCCCGACACGCTCCGCGACTTCGTGCATGGCTGGTTCGACGGCATCGACATGATGAAGAGCGATCCGACCGGCTCGTACAACATCGTCGGCAAGGCGCTCAAGCTCGACGCCGACACCGTCTCCGGCATGCTCTCCGGCCTGAAATTGACGCCGTATGCCGACAACGCGCAGTTCTTCGGCTTGACCGGCGGGAAGGCGCACTTCGAGACGCTGTTCGACACGGCGTTCGTCATCTGGCGCAAGAAAGGCCTGGTGACGCGGCCGGTGGAGGCGAAGGACTGGGTCGACACGCGCTTCGTGCAGGCCATCGCCGCGGCGTACCCCGGCGCGAAAGTCGAGGAGCCGAAAATGGCGGCCAAGGCGCCGTCCACCAAGGACCGCGCCATCATCAACAAGCAGATCGAGATTCACTTCACGCCCGGCTCCGACCAGATCATGCCCGGCTCGTTCTTCGTCCTCGACTCCCTCGGCGAGACCATGACGTCGTTCGGCAACACCTACCTGCGCGTGGAAGGCAACACCGACGCGACCGGCAATCCGACGGCGAACATGACGCTCTCCGAGCGCCGCGCGCTGGCGGTGAAGAATTACGTGGTGCAGAACTTCCCGAACGTGGAGGCCAGCCGCTTCCAGACCATCGGCCGCGGCTCGTCCAATCCGGTGGCGGACAACGCGACCGAGGCGGGACGGCAGCTGAACCGGCGGACGGAGATCAAGGTGGTCCTGGCAACGCAGTAGCGAGCAGGTGACAGCGAGCAGCGAGCAGGCTCACGGCTGCTCCTGCTCGCTGCTCGCTGCTCGCCACTCGCCGCTCGCTCATGCGAAAGCGCTCCACCTTCTGGTCCATCCGCCAGCCTGTCCAACGCGGGACGGCGCTGATGCTGAGCTTCATCATGCCGATCGTGGTCATCGCGGCGTGGTGCGTGATCAGCTACGGCCACCTGGCACCGGCGGACTTCGTACCGTCGCCGACGGAAGTCATCCGCGGCACCCTGCAGCTCTTTCTGCAGTACGACCTGGGGGAGGCGATCCTCACCTCCACCCGCCGGATCTCGCTGGCGTTTCTGCTCGCCGCCGCGGTCGCGCTGCCTCTCGGCGTGCTGATGGGGGCGTTCGCGCCGATTCACCACATCTTCGAATCGATCATGGCGCCGCTGCGCTACATGCCGATCTCGGCGTTCATCCCGCTGCTGATCCTCTGGTTCGGCATCTACGACAAGCAGAAGATCGCCTTCCTCTTCCTCGGCGTGTTCGTCTACCTGCTGCCGGTGGTGGTATCGGCCATCCGCGCCGTCCCCGAGGAGCTGGTGCAGACGGCGATGACCCTCGGCGCGTCGAAGATGCAGATCATACGAACGGTCCTGTTGCCGTCCGCGCTGCCGGAGATCTTCGATTCGTTCCGCGTGATGAACGCCATCGCCTGGACGTACGTGATCCTCGCCGAGGCGGTCAACCCGGGCCAGAGCCTCGGCTACATGGTGCAGCTGGCGTACTCGCATCAACGGGCGTCGTGGTCGTTCGCCGAGTTGCTGGTCATCGGCGGCATCGGGCTGTTCACCGACTTCTTGATCCGCACCATTTCGCGGATGCTCTTCCGCTGGCGCGAGGCGGCGCTGTGACGACGAACAAGCCCGGTGAGCCGGGGACCATCGCGGTCGACGTCGGGACGAAGCCGGCGAAGGGAACGTACAAGGCGGAGCTCGGCGAAACGCCGCCTCGCCTGCGGATGAACGACGTCGGCGTGACCTACGTCGACCGCACCGGCAAGAAGACCGAGGCGGTGAAGGAGATCACCCTCGACATCGCCGACAAGCCCGGCGTCGGCGAGATCGTGGTCTTCCTCGGACCCTCTGGCTGCGGCAAGTCGACCATCCTCAAGGCGGTGGCCGGGATCTTTCCTCCCACCCGCGGCGAGATCCTGATGAACGGCGAGCCGGTGACGGACGTCGGCCGCGACCGCGGCATGGTCTTCCAGGCCTACACTTCGTTCGGCTGGCTGACGGTGAAGGACAACGTCGAGTACGGCCTGCGCCTGCGCGGCACGCCGAAACGCGAGCGAGAGGAACAGTCGTCGAAGTACCTGAAGGCGGTGGGGCTCGACGAGTTCGCCGACCGCTATCCGAAGGACCTCTCCGGCGGCATGAAGCAGCGCGTGGCCATCGCGCGGACGCTGATCAACAAGCCGCAGCTGGTGCTGATGGACGAGCCGTTCGGCGCGCTCGACCCGCAGACGCGCTGGGGAATGCAGAGCCTGCTGCTCGACGTCTCGCGCACCGAGGACAACACCATCCTCTTCGTAACGCACGACGTCTCCGAGGCGGTCTACCTGGCCGACACGATCTACGTGCTGGCGCCGCGGCCGACGAAGATCCTGCACCGCATCGACGTTCCCTTCTTCGCCGACCGCGACATCGCGCTGAAGTCGTCGACGGAGTTCCGCAACGTGGAGAAGAAGTTGCTGGACCTGCTGTACGCGCCGGCGTGAGACACCCCTCATCCGGCCCTTCGGGCCACCTTCTCCCCGCAAGCGGGGAGAAGGGCACTCGTGGGTGGAGGGCCCCTCGCCCCGCTTGCGGGGAGAGGGTGGCGCAAAGCGCCGGGTGAGGGGCGCACCGTAGAATGGCAACAGTGCCCACGAAACAAGAGCCGCCGAAGCCGGCCGCCAAGCCTTCCGTCGCCTCCGCCATGAAGGCGACGGCGAAGGAGATGATCGCCGACTCGGTCTTCGAGAAGCGTCCCTACCTCAAGATGGCTTTCGCCAATCCGTACAACCTCTCGCTGCTGCTGGGCGGGATCGCGGCCTCGGTGCTGACCATGAATCCGATCCCCGCCGTGGTGGCGCTCGGCGCGGAGGGGCTGTGGCTGCTGCACGCGCCGGAGAACAAGAAGCTGCGGAAGCTGCTGTGGGATCCGCGCTTCGAGAAGGTGCGCCTGGCCATCGAGGCGCAGGAGCGCGAGCAGCGGATGAAATCGCTGCCGCCGGAGGAAGTGGCGCGCGTGAACGGGCTGGTGGAGCGGCAGCAGGAGATCAACCGCCTCGCCGCGCAGAACCCGTCGTTCACCGGCGACCTGCTGCGGACGGAGCTGGTCAAGACGCGCAAGCTGGTCGACTCCTTTTTAGAGATGGCGCTGACCTGCGCACGCTACGAGCGCTACCTCGACAGCGTCGACGTCAACGCGCTGGAGCGCGACAAGCAGCGCTGGCAGGGGAAGGCGTCGTCCGACCGCGTGCAGGAAGCGGAGCGCACCATCGCCACCAAGAACTACGAGGTGATCATGAAGCGGATCGAGAAGATCCGCGAGATCCGCAACTACCTCGGCGTGGCCCGCGCGCAGCTCGACCTGATCGAGAACTCCTTCCAGCTCATCGCCGACCAGATCGTGACCATGCAGTCGCCCGCCGAGCTCTCCGGCCAGCTCGACGACCTGCTCGACGGCGTCGACTCCATCAAGCAGACCGCCATGGACACGGAGAAGATTTTGGGAGTGTTGGAGTCGTGACGCAATTCCCGGAGTGGGCTCTCGACCTCCGCCGCCGCTACTTGCGCGGCGAGGCCTCCATCTTCGTCCTGCACGGCAACGTCTTCGACTCGGTGCTGAGCAGCGACCGCTTCGTCACCCTCACCGACTTCCTCGGCAACGTGCTGCTGAAGGAGTCGAAGGAGACCATCGCGGTCTACAACGTTGCCACCGGCGTGCGGTTCCTCAAGCGCGGGAAGGACATCGCCAACCTCGACGACCTCCTGGTGCAGACCGAGAAGCCGCGCGTGCTCGGCGCGCTGGAGCGGATGCTGATCGGCTCGGCCAAGGCGGCGGTGATCGTGGAGTACGCCGAGGTGGTGGCGCCGGCGGGCGATCCGAACTTCCAGAGCGAGGGCGACCGCGCCGCGGTGGTCACGCTGCACCGCTGGTCGTTCCTGCCGGAGATCGAGCGCAGCGACAACGTGGTCATCCTCATCGCCGAGAACCTCACGGAGCTCGCGCCGAAGATCGTCTCGAACCCGAAGGTGGCGGTGGTCGAAGTGCCGATGCCCGACACGGCCACGCGACGCGAGGCGGCGCGCAGCGCCAACTCGACGCTGACGGACAAAGAGCTCGATCGCTACGCGGAGGTCACCGCCGGACTGAAAGCCATCCAGGTGCTGACCATCCTCACGCCGCCGCCGGCGAGCGAGGAGGAGACGCGCGAGCGCGAGCAATTCATCAAGTCGATCCTCACCGGGCCGGACGCGAACGAGCGCGCGGCGAAGCTGGCGCAGCTGACCACGGGGATGACGCACGAGGAGATCGGGAAGCTGCTCGCCCCATCCAGCGCCCCTCTCCCGCTTGCGGGAGAGGGTGGCCGAAGGCCGGGTGAGGGTCGCAAGGAAATCGACCTCCTCATCGCCAAGCGCAAGCGCGAGATCCTGGAGCGCGAGTGCTTCGGCCTGGTCGAGTTCATCGAGCCGGCGTACGGCTTCGAAGTGGTCGGCGGCATGGAGGAAGTGAAGAAGGACCTGATGATGATCGCCGACGCCATCCGCAACGGCGAGCGGACGCGCGTGCCGATGGGCATCCTCTTCACCGGCCCGATGGGCACCGGCAAGACGTTCGTGGCCGAGGCCTTCGCCAAGGAGTGCGGGCTGACCACCATCAAGCTGAAGAACTTCCGCTCCAAGTGGGTCGGCGCCACGGAAGGCAACCTCGAGAAGATCCTGAACGTGATCAAGGCCATCGGGCAGGTGGTGGTGATCATCGACGAAGGCGACCGCGCCTTCGGCAACACGGACAGCGAGGGCGACGGCGGGACGTCGTCGCGCGTCATCGCCCGCATCAAGGAGTTCATGTCGGACACCTCGAACCGCGGGCGGATCCTCTTCCTGGTGATGACCAACCGCCCGGACAAGCTCGACGTCGACCTCAAGCGCGCCGGCCGCCTGGACCGCAAGATCCCCTTCCTCTACTCGCAGACGCCGGAGGAAGTGGAGAACATCGCCCGCGCCTCGGTGCGCAAGAACAAGGTGCAGACCGACATCGACTTCGCCGCCATCCGCGACGACTTCTCGCGCAAGCTGGTCGGCTACAGCAACGCCGACGTCGAGGCGGTGATCCTGATGGCCAACGACGACGCCGCGCGCGAAGGGGTGAAGACCGTCGGCGCCGAGCGCTTCATCCGCGCCGCCGGCGACTACTTCCCCAGCCGCGATACCGAGCTGCTCGAGTACATGGAGCTGCTGGCCGTCTTCGAAGCCTCCAGCCGCCGCCTGCTGCCGGCCAAGTACGCGAACATCACGCCGGAGGAGCTGGATCTGCGCATGCGCCACTTGCGGGCGCTGGTGGGATCGCGGCGTTGATCTTCCACCAGTTCTACCTCGCCTGCCTCGCCCACGCCTCGTATCTCATCGGGGACGGCGGCGAGTGCGCGATCGTCGATCCGCAGCGCGACGTCGAGCAGTATCTCGAGGCCGCCGGGAAGCGTTCGCTGACCATCAAGTACGTCATCGAGACGCACCTGCACGCCGACTTCGTCAGCGGGCATCGCGAGCTCGCGGCGCGCACCGGCGCGGAGATCGTCTTCGGCGCGGCGGCGAAGGCGGCCTTCCCGCACCGCGGAGTGCGCGACGGCGACGTGCTGCGCGTCGGCAACGTCGAGCTGCGCGCGATCGAGACGCCCGGGCATACGCCGGAGTCGATCTGCTGGCTGGTGGACGGGACGGAGCTGCTCACCGGCGACACGCTCTTCATCGGCGACGTCGGCCGCCCCGACCTCGGCGGCAGCGCCGAGGAGCTGTACGACTCGCTGCAGAAGCTGCTCGCGCTCGACGACAGCGTCGAGGTCTGGCCCGCGCACGGCGCCGGCTCGGCTTGCGGGCGCAACATCTCCAGCGAGACGCGCTCCACCATCGGCATCCAACGCCGGACGAATTACGCGCTGCGCCCGATGCCGCGCGAGGAGTTCGTCCGCCTGATCACCACCGACCTCTCCGACGCGCCATCGTACTTTTCGCGCGCGGCGGAGCTGAACCGCCTCGGGCCGCGCGCGCTGGAGGACGTACAAGCGCCGGCACTCTCGCCGCGCGCGGTGCATGACCTGCTCGAATGTGGGACGGGTTCTCAACCCGTCCACGGCCGCGAAGCGGCCGCCTTCGGCGGCGGACGGGTTGAGAACCCGTCCCACATCATCCTCGACGTGCGCGACTCCGACGCCTTCGCCGCCGGCCACCTGCCGGGCGCGATCAACATCGGGCTGGACGGCAGCTACGCGTCGTGGTGCGGCACGCTGTTGTCGCCAGCACAGCGGATCGTCATCGTCGCGGACGGCGTGGACGAGTCGCGCGAGGCGGTGATGCGCCTGGCGCGCGTCGGGATGGAGAACGTCGCCGGGTATCTCGACGGCGGGCTGCTGGCGTGGGTGAACGCGGGATACGAATCTGCGTCGCTGCGGCAGGTCACGCCCGGGGAGCTGCGCGAGCTGGAGATCGCGGTGCTCGACGTCCGGCGCCCGGCGGAGTTCGCCGCGGGACACGTCCCCGGCGCGCGCAACATCCCGCTGGGCGAGCTGCCGCGGCGCGTCGATGAGGTCGGCACGGAGCCGCTCGCGGTGATCTGCGCCGGCGGCTACCGCTCCTCGGCCGCCGCGTCGCTGCTGGCACGTCACGGTTTGGACAATCTGCGCAACGTCGCCGGCGGCACCGAGGCCTGGATTCGCGACGGGCTGGCCGTCGAGAGATAGAATTCGGTCCTCGTGTCGCTCCTCAGCCAGCTCCAGAGCACCGGTCCCGTGCCGCGCCTCGACGGGCGCGAAAAACTCACCGCCGCCAACGCCGACATCGCCAAGGTCAAAGGCGTGATCTTCGCCGCCCGGAAGCAGTTCATCACCGATACCGGCGGCGAGGAGGCCTTCAACGCGGTGGTGGCCAAGCTCTCGCCGCGCACCGCCGGCTACGTGAAGACGCCGATGGCCTCGGCGTGGTGCGAGTTCGAGTCGCTGATCGAGCTCGATCGCGCCATCTACGACGTCTTCCACGCCAGGAAGCCGAACATCCTGGCGCTGGCCGGCGCCGCCTCGGCCGAGTACGGAATCGGAAAGGTCTACAGGGCGCTCGACAGCGCCGAGCTGCTGAAGTTCCTGGAGAACGAGGCGATGTTCCACAGCCAGTTCCAGAAATTCGGCAACGTCGACTTCGAGGCCACCGCGCGCGGCGCGCGGATGGTCTACAGCAACTACCCCGTTTACAGCCCGATCTACTGTGCGACCGCGATTGGTTTCTTCATGGAGGCCATCCTCCGCCACGGCGGGCAGAACCCCGCCGTCAACCAGACGCGCTGCCAGTGTCTGGGACAGCCGAACTGTACGTTCGAGCTGACGTGGACGTAGCGCGGATCCAGAGCTCGGCCGCCGCCAGCGTCAGCGCCCATCCCATCCAGAACGAGACCGCGACCGTCCGCTCCGGCGTGGTCTTGACGAAGAGCTGCATCAGCGTGGCGATGACGCGGATCGAGGACACCCCGAGAGCGATGGCAAAGGCGCGGATCATCCACTCGCGGTGACGGGCGAAGTCGCGGCGGCGCGCGGCGAGGAACCCGCGCGCGATGGCCACGAGGATCAGCGCGCCGAAGACCGCCGTCGATGACAGCTCGCCGAAGCCGGCGATCGGGATGACCGCGCCGAAGAACAGTCCGGTGATGGCGCTGATGGTCAGCACGGCAAGGAGCAGGCGCCCCGACCAGCGATGGAAGCGCAAATGGCGATTGCGGAAGCGCGCCGAGAACTGCAGCGGCACGAGCGCCAGGAAGAGCGCGCCGGGAACGATGTGCAGGAAGGTCGCCGCGGCGTGATCGCGGAAGCGCTGCTCGACCATCCGCAGCAACGCCGGCTCGCTGTCGAGCGCCTCGTACGCGCGGTGCTGCATACGCGCAAGCACGCCGTCCGGCGCGAGCACGTCGGCGGCGCGGAAGATCGCCGAGCCGATGGAGATCGATCCGAAGAGGAGGAGCGCGACGATGGCGATGTGGGACGGGTTCTCAACCCGTCCGACGCCCGCAGGGCGGCCGCTGCGCGGCCGTAGACGGGTTGAGAACCCGTCCCACATTACGGCCCGCGCTTCCCGAGCAGCCTTTCGATCATCGCCAGCCGCGCCAGCACCTCGGCCTGGTTGCGCATCACCACCTCGATCTCCATCTCCGCCTTCCGGTTGACCTGATAGTCGTTCTCGGCGAGGAGCTTGTCCTTCGTCGACTGCCGGTTCTGGCTCATCATGATGATCGGCGCCTGGATGGCGGCCAGCGTCGAGAGGCAGAGATTGAGCAGGATGAACGGGTAGGGATCGAAGTGGGTCAGCCGGACGATGTTGATCAACATCCACGACAGCATCACGGCGCCGAACAGGAAGATGAACGGCCACGAGCCGCCGAAGGAGGCGACGCGGTCGGCCACGCGCTGGCCGAACGTCATCTGCCCTTCTTCCTCCTCCAGCACGTTGCGCGAGACCTGCCGCGACATCAGCTCGTTGGTCTGACGCAGCCGCTCGCTCATCTCGGCGATGATGCGCAGCGCCGCCGGCGGATTCTTGTTGACGAAGTCGACCAGGTCCTCGCGGTCGAGGCGGATCAGCGTCGACGGCTTGGCCGCGGTGGCGGTGGCCGAGCGGGGCGAGCCGTCGAAGAGCGAGAGCTCGCCGAAGTACTGGCCGGTGAAGAGCGTCGACAGCACCACCCGCGCGCGCCCCTCGCCGTACGAGATCTCCACCGCGCCGTCTTCGACCACGAAGAGCGCCGACCCCTGGTCGCCCTGCCGGAAGACCACGTCGCCCGCGTCGTACGAGACCGCCGCCACGCGCTGTGCGAGTGCGGCGAGGTCGTCGTCGGTCAGCGACTCGAAGAGGGCAATGTTCGACAGCAGATTCTCGCGGCCATCGGTCATGGGCGACAGAATGCCTGAGAGCGCCGCGCTTGTCACCAGCTAGCGCCGGCGCGGCTGTTCCTCGTCCTCGAAGAGCATCGGCGCCGGGCCCGCGTCGGCGGGGATCGCGTCGACCATCGCCGTGAAGGTGTCGGCGAAGCGCTTGCGCTCGGACGGCGTGAGGGAGTCGATCACGGAGAGGATCTGCTCCTGCGCCACGGCCGGCGCCCGCTGCAGCAGCGTCGAGCCCTTCTTGGAGAGATTGAGGATCAGGCGGCGCGCGTCGCGCGGGTCGCGGTCGCGCGTGATCAGCCCCGCGTCGACCAGGCGGCTGACCACGACGGAGACGGAGCTCTGGTCGGTGCGGGTGCGCGCGGCGAGGTCGTTGAGCGAAAGCGACGGCGTCTTCCCCAGCTCGGTCAGCACGAAGAGCTGCGCGCCGGAGATCCCGAGCTCGCTCTGCGCGGAACGATCGGCCAGGCGGAGATGGCGCACCAGCCGGCGGATGGCGTCGAGAATGCGTGCGCTTTCCGACATTTTGTGAGTGCTATCCTGCCAGAATTTCAGCAACACTTGGGAGCCTGATGAAAGATTCGCCACCCACGGAACCCGCGGCCGACCCGCTCGACGAGCGCTCGGTGGCGCGCAAATACGGCGTCCGCGAGCTCGTCTTCCCCGAATCCGACCAGCTCAAGGCGCTCTGCCGCTACCTCACCGACACCGTTGAAGCGCGCCGCAGCGGCCCGGTGCCGAAGACCGCCGTGGTGGTGATGCTCGACTTCCTGCAGGGAACGCTCAACCGCCAGTACATCACCAAGTCGCCGACCATGTCGCGCGAGGACTTCGACCTGCTCTCCACGCCGTACTACCTCTCCGCCCGCATCATCAGCAAGATCGTGCGCGACAAGCGCGAGGCGGCCGAGCGGAAGGGAAAGCTCTACCAGACCGCCTACCTGACCCTCACGCAGCTCATCGAACTGTTGCGCAACATGATCGATCCCGCGACGCCGTGGATGCGGGCGAAGAAGATCCCCGAGCCGATCATCGACGTGATGGAAGTGCTCTGCGCCTACGCGCAGCTCTACCCCGACGTGCGCAAACGCGGCCGCGCGATGTGAGGCGTCAGCTTCCGCCGGCGCACTCGATGGCCAGCCGCTTCACGTCCGCGCGCAGCTCCTTCGACGGGCGCGTCGGCGTCGCGCCGCCCGGGGACGACGCCACGCGGCCGCGCATGGCCAGCGCCGGGCCGCCGCCGCTCACCGAGACCGTCTCACCGCGGACGCGCAGCTCGCCGCGCTCGACGGCGACCGTGACGCGGTCGTAGTCGGCGCGCATGCGGCCCGCCGCCGCGTGCTTGGAGCGCTCGGCGCGGAGCACCGGCTCGTCCGCGAGCAGGTCGTAGCCAATCGAGGCCAGCAGATCGCCCGCGCAGGCGGTGGCCACCTCCGGCGCGGTCTGAATGGCTGTACGGCTGGTCACCGCCCCGCAGGCGGCGCAGAGGAGAAAGAGGACGGAGGCTGCAGTCAGTCGAATGCGCATGACCATCAATGTAGGTCCACAGGTGGTAAAATTCGCTACTCTCCGGTGGGGTCCATGGCTCGTTATATCCAGAAGATTTCTTTAAGGCCGTACAGTGAAACGGAGATCTGGACCGGGTGGGAGCTGGAGGGGCGCGAAGGTCAGATCGATGGCCTGGTCCTCGCCGAGGCGATGAGCCAGGACGAGCTCGCACAGCTGGGCGTCACCGAGTTCCAGAAGATCCCGCGCGAGTATCTCGACGCCGGTGAGTTTCTGCCGCGCAAGTTTTGAACTGACGGAGGATTTCCCGTGCGGAAGACCGCGATCGCGTTCGCCCTCGCCGTTGCACCCTCGCTCCTCGCGCAGCAGCCCACCGTCGGCGCCATCCCGCCGAACCCCGCCTTCGCCGGCTTCACCGTCACCACCGCGCCGGTGACCTGGATCGACCTCGCCAACCACGCCACCGCCGCCGGCACCATCAACAAGGTCACTCTGCACTGGGGAGCGTCGTGCATCAACGCCTTCAAGATCGTCTTCCTGCGCGGCAATCTCTCCTCGGTGTCGACTTTCACCGTGGTCGAGACCCGCGGCCCCTTCAGCGCCGTCCAGGGACGCAACGACATCACCCTCTCGCCGCCGGTGGCCGTGCAGCCGTTCGATTACATCGGCGTGGTGCAGCTGCAGCCCTTCAGCGCCTGCAATTCGGTCATGTACCAGATGACCAAGGGGAGCGGGTACCGCGTCATCACCAACAAGGACATGAGCACCGGCGGCAGCGTCACCGTCGGCACCAGCAACAACTACATCTCCGGCAGCCAGATGGCGCTGTTCGGCTACAACAGCGACCCGGTGCTGGTGCGCGTCCTCCCCGCCGCAGGCGCGGTGGCGGGCATCGGCACCTTCTTCCGCACCTCGGTGCAGCTCTACAACGCCAGCGGCGCGACCATGACCGGCAAGCTCGTCTTCCACAAGGCGGGACAGGTCGGGAGCGACAGCGACCCGTCGCTCGCCTTCACGCTTACACCGCGGCAGACGCGGACCTATCCCGACGTGATCACCGCCATGGGCTCCAGCGGGCTCGGATCGCTGGACGTCTTCACCGACGGCGGCGCGGTGCCGGTGGTGACGGCGCGCGTCTTCAGCGACAACGCCGGCGCGACCTCCGGCTTCACGGAAGAGGCGCTGGCGCCGTCCGAGGCGCTGCAATCGGTCGGCAACTACGGTGTCCTGCCGCTGCCGGCGGACCTGACCAACTTCCGGATGAACGTCGGCGTCCGCACGCTGAGCGACGGGGTGGTGCTGAGCATCACCGTCTACGACGCGGCCGGCAATCAGATCCGCAGCCGCAGCCTGCCGTTCGGCCCGAACTGGTTCGAGCAGCAGACGGCGAGCGCCTTCACCGACGCGGCGTTTCTGCCGGCCGGCGGCTCGATCGTGGTCTTCCCCACCGCTGGTTCCGCGTTCGTCTACGGGACCATCACCGACAACCGCACCACCGACAGCTCGATGCGAATCGCGGCGATGAATTGAAGCGCTACGACCGGGCCTATTTCGACAAGTGGTACCGCGGCGGCGGACGTGTCTCCTCGGAGACCGAGGTGCGGCGGAAGGTGGCGCTGGCCGTGGCGGAGGCGGAGTACTTCCTGCGCCGCCAGGTGCGCTCGGTGCTCGACGTGGCCTGCGGCGAGGGGGCGTGGTTCCCGCACCTGAAGGCGCTGCGGCCGCGAGCGTCGTATCGCGGCATCGACCCGAGCGACTACGCGGTGGCGACGTTCGGGCGGACACGGCACATCGAGCAGGGATCGTTCCGCGACGCGAAGCGCGTGGACGGCCGCTTCGACCTGGTGGTCTGCGCCGACGCGATGCACTACATCGACGACGCCGAGATCCGCGACGGCCTCCCGGCGCTGGCCGCCCGCGCGAACGGCGTGCTCTGGCTGGAAGTGCTGACCCGCGAGGACGACATCATCGGCGACCTGCAGGGCCTCATCCGCCGCCCGGCGAAGTGGTACCGCGCCCGCTTCGCCGCCGCCGGCCTGACCCAGGCCGGCCCGTACACCTGGCTCTCGCCGCGGATGGCGGAGGAAGCGGCGGCGCTGGAGCGGCAATAGTACGAAACGCACCATTGGGGTAGGCTAGACGCGTGCCGAAGCCGGCCATCTACATCGAGACCTCCATTGTGAGCTATCTGGTCGGTTGGCTGAACCAGCGCGATCTCGTTGTCGCGCACAATCAGCAGTTCACGCGCGAATGGTGGTCGCAGCGACGCGGCGGCTTCGATCTCTTCGTATCACCCATCGTGTTGGACGAGGCCGAGAAGGGTGACCCTACGCTTGCCGCTCAGCGGCTGGCCTATTTGCAGGACTTGCCAGTTCTGGAGGTCACGCCGGAAGCAATGTCGCTATCGAGCGATCTGCTCAGATTGACAGGCATCCCGGCGAAGGCCAGACTCGACTCATTGCATATCGCCATTGCGGCAGTAAACGGCTTGGACTACTTATTGACCTGGAATTGCACGCACATTGCGAACGCCGCGATTCTGCCGGCGGTATACGGTGTCTGCCGGGAAGCGGGCTATGAACCGCCGCTGATCTGCACACCGCTCGAGCTTCTGGGGTGAGCCATGGCTGAAGATCCGATCGTCGAAGAGATTCACAGGATTCGAGAAGAGCTTCTCGAAGAGCACGGCGGCTCCGACGGCTATTTCGAGCACATCCAGGAGATCCAGGAAAAGCTCGGCGACCGTCTCGTGACGCGCGAACCCCGCCGCCCGATCGTCACCCCGCGGCCGGCTGCCCGAACTCGATCCTGAACTCCGCCCCCCTGCCCGCCCGGTTGCCGAGCGTGAAGGGCAGGTGGTGGTTGGTGAGGATCTCCTGCACGATGGTCAGGCCGAGGCCGCGGCCTTCGCGCTTGGTGGTGAAGAAGGGGGTGAAGAGCTCCTCGCGCGCGGCGGCGTCGATGCCGGCGCCGGTGTCGGCGATGGTCAGGACGCGGCCGCGCCAGGCGACGTCGATGGCGCCGTCGCGGCCGATCGACTCCATCGCGTTGCGCAGCACGTTGAGCACCACCTGCTCGATCTGGCTGCGGTCGACGCTCACCGCGCCGCCGCGGGCCAGATCGAGACGCAGCGCGATGTTGCGCTGCTCCAGCTCCGGGCGCATCAGCATCGCCAGCTGCTCCAGCACTTCGGCCAGGTCTGTCTCGCGCAGCGCCGGCGCCGGCAGGCGCACCACGTCGGCGAAGCCGCTCATGAAGCGGTTCAGCGCGTCCATGCGCGACGAGGAGACCGTCACCGCGGTGGTGAAGTCGTCGCGGTCGTCGGCGCCGATCTGGTCGCCGTAGCGCAGCAGCGACTCCAGCAGCGAGCGCACCGTCCCCACCGAGTTGTTCACCTCGTGCGACATCATCCGGATCAGCTTCTCGTACGCCGACTTTTCGGTCAGCCGCAGCTCCTCGGTCAGCTCCTCCAGCAGCACGAACGACTTGACGAAGCCGCGGTCGCGGAACTCCGCGCGCCGCACCTTCAGCCGCCGCGCGCCGCCGAGGGCCATGAGGCGCGACTCGCCGGCGGCGACGGACGGCAGAGCCTCCGCCACGCGCGGGTCGCGCAGCAGCCGCTCCGCCGCGGGGTTCATCTGCTCCACCGCGCCGTCGAAGTTGAAGATGACGATGCCGGACGGCGAGGCCTGCACGATGTTCTGCAGCAGGTGCTGCTGCTCTTCCGCCGCGATCCGTTCCTCGCGCAGCCGGTCGATCATCTGGTTGTAGATGGCGATGAGGCGGTCCATCTCCGGCTGCCCGATCGGCACGAAGCGCGAGGTGAAGTCGCGCTCGCCGATCAGGTCCGCGCCGGTGCGGATCAGGTCGAGCGGCACGAAGAGCGCGTTGATCAGGCGATAGCTGACCAGGATGGAGACGGCGAAGAGCACCTCGATCACGAACAGCAGGAACCGCTGCTCGAAGAGGATGACGACGGCCAGCGCTGCGAAGACGAGATGGAGCGCGACGAACCAGAGGATGATCTTGGTGCGAAGGCTCATGGCGAGGTTGCGGGGTAGCGGGGTCTCGCGGTCTCGGCGGGGTGGAGGGGCCCCGAGACCTCGAGACCGCGAGACCGCGCAACCCTACGAAGCAGAAATCCCATATTTCTCCAACCTTCTATACAGCGCCGCCCGGCTCAGCCCCAGCGCCTCGGCCACGCGCGACACGTTCCCCTCGTAGTGCGTCATGCACTTGGCGATCATCCGCTTCTCGATCTCGTCGAGGGTCATCGCGCCTGCGTCGGGGAGGGAGGCGTCGGCGGCGCCGCGCGCCTCGATGTCGCGCACGGCGAGGAAGTCGTCCAGTCCCAGCTCCGGCCCTTCGCGGATGAGCACCGCGCGCTCGATGAGTTGCTTGAGCTGGCGGATGTTGCCCGGCCAGTTCTGCGTCTTGAGCCACTCCATGGCACGCGGCGCCACCGCCACCTGCCGCCCGTACTGCCGGGCACAGATCCGGAGGAAGTGCTCGGTCAGCCGCGGGATGTCGCCGCGCCGCTCGCGCAGCGCCGGCAGGGAGATGGTGATCAGGTTGAGGCGGTAGAGCAGGTCCTCGCGGAAATCGCCGCGCTGCACCAGCTCGTGCAGCGGTCGGTTGGTGGCGGACACCACGCGGACGTCCACCGTGCGCGAGCGGCTGGAGCCGAGCACCTCGTAGGTGCGGTCCTGCAGCACGCGGAGCAGCTTGACCTGCGACGGCGGATCGATCTCGCCGATCTCGTCGAGGAAGATGGTCCCCCCGTCGGCCACCTCGAAGCGGCCCTTGCGGTCCTGCCGCGCGTCGGTGAAGGCGCCGCGCACGTGGCCGAACATCTCGCTCTCGAAGAGCGTCGACGACACGCCGCCGAGGTTGACCTTGACGAACGGCTTGGCCCGGCGGCGGCTGTTGTTGTGGATGGCCTCGGCCACCAGCTCCTTGCCGGTGCCGCTCTCGCCGGTGATGAGCACCGAGGCGTCGGTCGGCGCCACGCGGCCGATGAGATCGAGCACGGCCACGATCTTCGGATCGCCGCCGATGATGTTGTGGAAGTCGAAACGCTCCTCCAGCTCCGCGCGCGTCGGCGCCGGCGCGTCGGAGGCGCGCGCCTCGGCCAGCCCCAGCGCCGTCTCCACCGACTGGACCACGTGCGCGTTCGACCACGGCTTGGTGATGAAGTCGGAGGCGCCGCGTTTCATCCCCTCCACCGCCAGTCCGATCGAGCCCCAGGCCGTCATCAGGATCACCGGGAGGCGCGGCTGCTCGGCGCGGATGGCGTCGAGCAGCGCCAGCCCCTCCTCGCCGGTAGTGCGGCGGGAGAAATTCATGTCCTGGATGACGACCGAGGGGCGCTCGGACCGGAGCAGTCCGAGCGCCTCGTCAGGCGAATGCGCGGCGACGGCGCGATGCCCGTGCTGCTTGAGGAGCAGCGAAAGGGACGCGGTGACCGCGGGATCGTCGTCGACGATGAGGATCATGGTTGCAGGCGAGCAGCGAGCAGGTTGCAGCGAGCAGGTGTTGACGCCACCTGCTCGCCGCTCGCTGCCATCTGCTCGCTACTCGTAATGCAGTGCCTCCGCCGGTTGCACGCGGCCGGCGAGCCAGCTCGGGTACAGCCCGCACACTAGCGTGAGGGCGTAAATGGTCGCAAGGGCGGTGGCGATGCCGACCGCGTACGCCGCGGGCGTGACCAGCTTGAAGATGCCGAGGATCGGCAGCTGGGCAACGATCACCACGCCGACGACGACCGCCAGCGTGGCCAGCAGCGCCACCTCGATCAGGATCTGCCGGTGGACGTTGCTGCCGGTGGCGCCTAGGGCGCGGCGGAGGCCGATCTCCCGGCGGCGCCGCGTCACGTTCTGCCACAACACGCCGGAGAGGCCGAGCGCCACCATGAAGATGAGGAAGGTGCTGACGATGACGCCGATGGCCATCGGCGCGATGAAATCCCTGTTCGAGTTACGGCGCATGGCGTCCATGTGGCGGATGCGGATGCCGTAGTCGGGCGCCAGCGCGTGCAGTTGCGCGGTGAGCGCCTCTTCGAACTCCGGCGGCGTGCCGGGCTTCACGCGGATGACGAACGCGCGCGGCATCTCGCCGCGCCAGCCGTTGAGCGAGACGCGGTCGAAGGCCATCTGCACCTTATCCTCCGAGAACTCGCCGCGCTTGCGGAACGGCTCGATGATGCCGACGATACGGAAGTCGTTGCCTTCGTCGAAGCTGAACTTCTGCCCGAGAGCGTCGCGGTCCGGGAACATCGCTTTGGCCAGATCGGTGTCGATCACCAGCGGCGCCAGATTCGCGGCGTCATCCTCGGCGTTGAACCAGCGGCCGCGCACCAGCTTGATGCGCATCACCTGAGCGTAGTCGTCGGTGACGCTGTCGCGATTCATCCGGATCTGGCGTCCCTCGAACGTGGTGTTGGACTCCCAGGTCGAGCCGGAGAACGCCGGTGCGCCGGTCGCGGCCACCGACTCGATCTGCGGCATGGTGCGCAGCTCGCGCATGATGCGGTCGAGATTGGCACGGAGCGGCGCCTCGGACGCGCGGCGCGCGCGCGTCCGCTCCTCCCAGCCGGCGCTGCTCGTCTCCGAGGTGCTGGTGGGATCTTCCAGCTGCGGGATGGAGATGTTCGCCGCCCAGACGTTGCTGTAATCGAATCCGAGCGGCTTGCGCCAGCGGAGGATGCCGGTGGCGGCCAGCATGCCGACGCCGAACAGCACCAGGAACGAGATCAGGATCTCCAGGGTGAGCAGGGAGCTGGAGCGCTTGCGCTTCCAGACCAGCTTGAGCAGATGACGGATCACAGCGAACCTCCTCGAAGTGCGTCGACCGGGCGGAGCCGCGACATCTTCCAGGCGGGGTAGACGCCGGAGAGGATGCCGAAGACGACGGCGATGACGATGCCGTAGAGAAAGACGCGCAGGTTGATGCTGAGATGCGCGTCGGGGATGACCGCGCTCGCCTCGAGCGCGCGCATGGCCACGATGGCCAGAATGAAGCCGATGGCGCCGCCGACGAGGGTCAGCACGACGTTCTCGGTGATGAACTGCATGACCAGCGCGCGGCGCGGCGCGCCGAAGGCCTTGCGCACGCCGATCTCCGGCGAGCGCTCCATGATGCGGCTGAGGTTGAGGGTAATGAGGTTCAGCGCGGGCAGCGACATGAAGAGCAGCGCCAGCCCGGCCAGGATGGAGCCGACCACGAGCGCCGGGTGCTCCTGGCGATTGCCGGTCAGCTGGCGGGCGAAGCCATCGAACGGCGTGTCGAGGCCGGCGCGGATCTCCTTGTACTGCTTCGGGTCCTTGATCGGCTCGCGCGCCACGCGCGAGTCGAACTCGCGCTGCAGGCGCGGGATGTCGCCGCGGTTGCGCGCCAGCACCAGGCCGTTGAAGTGGCCCATGAACGCCGCGCGCTCCTCGGCGCTGAGGGAGCCGATCGGTGTGTACAGCTCCGACCAGGCCGCGATGCGCGTGACCGCCACCGGCGCCACCACACCGACCACTCGGTAGTTCGAGCCGCCGATGTTCATCGTGCGGCCGACCACGTCTTTGCTGCCGAAGACGCGGTCGCGCAGCCCTTCGCTGAGCACCACCACGTGGCGGTCGTTTTCGTCGTCCGCGGCGGTATACGGGCCGCCTTCGACGAAATGGAAGTCGAGGATCTGCCAGTAGACGCCGTCGGCGCGGATCATCTGCGCCTCGACGCGGCGTCCCTTGTCGTAGATCACCGCGGTCGACGACTCGCCGTAGATCGAGTAGTTCTCGGCGCCGGGAAGATTACGGATGGTCCGCTGCAGGAAGCCGTAGCCGGGATTGCTGGTGTTGCTGGAGTTCGGGCCGTACTGGCCGACGGTGCGGACGAAGAGCATCCGCCGGATGCGCGACTCCGGCGCGGAAGCGCCGAAGGTGTTGTCGAAGATCGCCGCGGCGACGACCAGCACCACCAGCGTCAACGTGATGCCGACCAGGGAGATGGCGGTGAACACTTTGCGCCGGGCCAGCACCTTGAAGGCGAGCTTGAGCGAAGTTTTCATCACGCCACCTGCCGGCCGTCGAACAGCCGCACCGTGCGCGAGGTGCGCGCGGCGAAGCGGTCGTCGTGCGTGACCATGACCACGGTGGTCTTGTCGTTGCGGTTCAGCTCCTCGAGGATGGACATGATCTCGTCGCCCATGGCGCTGTCGAGGTTCCCGGTCGGCTCGTCGGCCAGGACGATGCGCGGCCGCCCGACGATGGCGCGGGCGATGGCCACGCGCTGCTGCTGCCCGCCGGAGAGCTGGGTCGGGAAGTGATGGACGCGCGAGGCCAGGCCGACGCGGTCGAGCGCCGCCAGCGCCAGCTTGCGCCGTTCCGCGCCGCCGATCTTGCGGTACAGCAGCGGGATCTCGACGTTGTCGAGGACGGTGAGGTCGGGGACGAGGTGGAAGCTCTGGAAGACGAAGCCGAGCTTCTCGTTGCGCATCCGCGCCAGCGCCTTGTCGCCCGCGCCGTTGATCTTCTGCCCGTCGATGGTGAGCATGCCCGCCGTCGGCCGGTCGAGCAGTCCCATCAGGTTGAGCAGCGTGCTCTTGCCGCAGCCCGACGGCCCCATGATGGAGACGAACTCGCCGTCGGCGACGTCGAGGTTGATGTTGTGCAGCGCGAGGGTCTCCACGCGGTCCGTCTGATACACCTTATCGATATCTTTTAATGTAATCATTTCTTTCTCCTTAGTGGTCGCGCGTCGCTACTTCAACCGCAGCTCCTTCACTCCGGCGTAGTCCGCCATGTTTGAAATCACGATTTCGTCGCCTTCCCGCAGCCCTTCCACGATCTCCACGTTCTCCTCGCCGCCGAGGCCGAAGCGCACCGGCGTGCGGACCGCCGTATTGCCGCGGACGACGAAGACGCCGTCGCGGTCGGCGTCGCCGAGGCTGCCGCGGCGCACCTGGAGGACGTTGCTCTTCGCGCCGGTCACGGCGTAGACGTCGACGCGCAGGTTGTTGCGCAGCTTCGGGTGCGACGCAGCATCGAGGTCGACCCAGAAGCGCACGGTGCCGTTCTCGATGCGCGGGTCGACGCTGGCGATGGTGCCGTCGATCAGGGTGGCGTCGTCGAGCCGCACGCGCGCCGCCATCCCCGCCGCCAGCCGCGAGGCGTGCACGTCGGAGATGTTGGCCACCACGCGAAACGAGGAGAGGTCGGCCACGCGCGCCAAGATGTCGCCGCGACGCAGCGTGGCACCGATCTCCGGCACCACCCAGGTCAGCACGCCGTCCCGATCGCTGCGCGCCATGGCCAGGTCGAGCTGGCGCCTGGCCTGCTCGCGCTCCTGGCGCGCGGTGCTCAGCGCCGTCGCCGCCGAGGCCACCTGCGCCTGGCCGCTCCGCTTCGAGCGCGCCAGCGCCTCGCCGAGCTGCACCAGTTGGATGTCGCCCTTCTTCACCGCGGTGTCGGCGGCCAGCTTCTCCTGCGACGACGCCAGCCCGGCCTTGAAGAGGCGGTCGGTCTGCTCGGCCTTGAAGCGGAGGATGTCGGCGTCGAGCCGCTGCTGCGAGAGCGCGGCGGTGGCGTTGGCGACCTGCTCTTCCACGCGCAGCCGGACGTCGGCCAGCAGGTTCTCCTTCTGCATCACCGCGTCGTCGAGGCGCTGCAGGTCGAGGCGCGAGCCGGAGGTGTCGAGCGTCAGGATGCCGTCGCCGGTCTTGAGGCGGTCGCCTGCGCGGTGATCGATGCGCAGCACGCGCGCCTCGACCGGGCTGGAGATCACCGTCTCGATCGCCGGCACGACCGTGCCCGACGCCTGCAGGGTAGCGTTCACGGTGCCGCGCGCCACGCGCGCGGTGAGCACTTCGCTGCGCCGCAGCGACGGCTTGAGCCAGCTCACCGTGGTAGCCAGGAAAAACATCGCCGCGGCAATGGCGACGATCACCGTCACCACGCGCCGTACGCGCCGCCGCTGCATCACTCCGGGTTCAATTTCGCGATCCATCGTGGCCAGCTCTAAGGCGAGCGGAGTGCCATGAGGGGTTGGTTGAAAACAAAGGAGTTAGGTAGCAGCGAGCAGCGAGCAGGTGTTCGGCTACGTGCGCGACTGTCCGGAAATGAACAGCATCTCCCGCTCGCCGCTCGCTGCAACCTGCTCGCTTATTTGTAACGCCTCCGTGCCCGCGGCCGTCGTATCATCGTTACTCAGCGATCGGGTCCCTCAGATGACTACCAATCGGTTCCGTGTGCGGTGGGATGTTCTTGCAGCGATCGTCGGCGTGACGAGCGGGTCGCTCCTCGCCTTCGCGCTGCGCAGCGACACGCAGTTCACGCCTCCGCCGGCCGGCACGGCGCCGCCCGCGGTCGTCGACGCGCCGGCGCCTCCCGTCGATCCGCCGCCGGCCGAGCCGTCGCAGAGCACGCCGACGCTGGTCGCCGCGGCAAACGCCGCCATCGACCTCCGCGCGCACGCGCTGGCCGGCGAGCTGTCGACGATGTGGACGCGCAACCCGGACGAGTTGGTGCGGGTGATCGACGACGCCTCGCGCGCCGCACCGGTCACCCCCTCGGTCACGCTGCTGCTGGCCATCGCGCACGCCGAGACGAACGGGAAGATCCTCGACGTCTCCGAGGCGGGCGCGGTCGGGCTGGCGCAGGCCACGCCGATCGCCTGCCGGCAGGAAGAGATCGAAGGGAAGCTCTTCGTCACCGCCGACTACACCACCGGCGCGCGCGCCTACATCATGAAGAAGCCCCTCGGCGACGCCGACCGCATCGCCACCATGGTCCTCGACCGCTTCGGCGACAAGGCGACGCTGCGCAAGGCGAAGAAGCTGCTCGTCGCCGCGAAGTCGCTGCGCCGCGAGGGCGTCGGCGAGCTCGACCTGCTCGACGTCTGGGCCGGCGACAGTTTCTTCGCCGGCGTGAAGAAGATGGACCGGCACAACGCGCGCGTGCTCGACGAGCTGGCGCGCGTGCTCGACCGCGGCAGCAAAAAAGAGCTGCGCGCGTTTCGCAATGACGTCCGCACCGAGTACCGCGCGCTGCGCGACAAGCAGCGCCGCGCGTGGGTCGACTACGAGCGCGACCTCATCGACCGCCGCGACGCGCTGCTCACGGCGCACTTCCGCGAAAACCCGACGGTGGTGAAGAAGACGCGTCCCTACGAGGCGGGCGAGTTCCTCGCCGCGGAGCTCGACGTCCGCTTCTCGCCGACCAAGATGGCAAAGTTCCTGGTGCGGCACCTGGAGCGGAAGTCGGAAGAGGCGCAGAAACTGGCGAAGTCGAAGAGCGACGTGGAGACGATGACCGCCGCGCTCTACAACGGCGGCTCGCACAACGTGAAGCGGATGCTGGCCGGCCTGATCGCCTCGCTGCCGGAGACCGAGCGCTACATGCGCAAGGTGCCCGCCACGCGCCGGCGGCTCGACGGCGTGGTGGCGCGCGCCGGCGACGGCGGCGCGCCGCTCCCCGACAGCGGAGATGGGGCGTTGATCACGCCGCGCTAGCTAGTCGCGCTTGTCCACGTCGTCCTTCGGCAACTGCGATTCCGGGTTGAAGTCGGCCAGCGGCACCGTCGCCGGCGCGCGGCGCAGGCGGCTGTGGCGGTAGCCGTACAGGCCATAGACCACCATGCCGGCCAGGAACCACTTGATGAACCGCCACCACGACGACGGCGGCAGGTAATACGCCAGGCCGATGCAGGAGATGGCGCCGAGGATCGGGAGCAGGAAGGGGCCGAACGGCACGCGGAAGGTCCGCTCGCGGTTCGGATCCTTGATGCGCAGGATCATGATGCCGAGGCAGACCAGCATGAAGGCGAAGAGCGTCCCGATGTTGGTCAGGTCGACCATCTCGTCGAGCGAGGCCACCATCGCCGCGCCGCCGACGAAGATGCCGGTGATGATGGTGCCGACGTGCGGCGTCTTGAAGCGCGGATGGACGCGCGAGAAGAACGGCGGCAGCAGGCCGTCGCGCGACATGGCGAAGAAGATGCGCGGCTGCCCGAGCTGGAAGACCAGCAGCACCGCGGTGTGCGCCACTACCGAGCCGAAGGCCACCACGCCGACCATCCAGTCGGCCTGCCCGACGTACTTCATGGCCATGGTCAGCGGCTCCGCCTGCTCGCTGGCCAGCGTCTTCACCAGCGCGCTGTACGGGATCATGCCGGTGAAGACCGCGGCGATCGCCGCGTAGATCAGCGTGCAGACAATCAGCGAGCCGACGATGCCGATCGGCATGTCGCGCTTCGGGTTGCGCGCCTCCTCGGCGGTGGTCGACACGGCGTCGAAGCCGATGTAGGCGAAAAAGACAATCGCCGCGCCGGTGGCGATGCCGTGGAATCCGTTCGGCGCGAAGGGGTGCCAGTTCGCGGGCTTCACGAACTTCACGCTGGCCAGCACGAAGAATCCGAGCACCACCAGCTTGATGGCCACCATCCAGAAGTTGAAGCTGGCCGACTCGCGGATGCCCCACACCAGCACCACGGTGATGGCGGCGACGATCAGCCCCGCCAGGATGTTGAAGACGATCGGGATGCCGAAGAGGTGCGGCGCCGCCGCCACCAGCTCCGGCATCTTCGCCGCGGCGGTGCGGTAGTCGATGGTCAGCCAGAGCGGCAGGTGGATGTTGAAACCGGCCAGCAGGGTGTTGAAGTAGTTGGCCCACGAGATGGCCACCGCCACGTTGCCGATGGCGTACTCGATGATCAGGTCCCAGCCGATGATCCACGCCACCAGCTCGCCGAGCGTGGCGTACGAGTAGGTGTACGCCGAGCCGGCCACCGGCACCATGGAGGCGAACTCCGCGTAGCAGAGCGCGCTGAATCCGCAGACGACGGCGGTCAGGATGAACGAGACCATCAGCGCCGGACCGGCGCCGGGACGGTTCGCGTCCCCCGCCGCCGCGGTGCCGATGGTGGCGAAGATGCCTGCGCCGATGATCGCGCCGATGCCGAGCGCGACGAGGTTCCAGGGTCCCAGGCTCTTCTTGAGCTGGTGCCCCTCTTCCTTGGTTCCGGCAATCAGGTCATCGAGCGACTTGGTGCGAAACAGGTGTGCGAGCGACATGTGTGCGAATGATAGACGAGGTCGTTCCGCGCTAAACTCCCCGATTCACACGGAGGCACCCATGACAGCTCTCGAAACGCCCACCGCCTCGAAGTATCCCGACGTCCGCAATTACATCGGCGGCCAGTTCGTCGACGGCAACGGCTCGCGCACGCTCGACGTCACCAACCCCGCCGACGGCAGCGTCATCTCGCGCGTCCCGCTCTCGGGCGTCACGGAGATCGACCGCGCCGTCGCCGCGGCGAAGAAGGCCTTCCCCGCCTGGGCGGCCACGCCGATCAAGGAGCGCGTGCAGGTCTTCTTCCGGTACAAGACGCTGCTCGAGCAGAACATCGACGAGCTTGCGGCGCTGGTCTCCGAGGAGAACGGCAAGGTGACGAGCGAAGGGCGGGCGGAGGTGCTGAAGTCGGCCGAGCTGACCGAGTTCGCCTGCTCGCTGCCGCAGATCACCGCCGGCGAGGTGCTCGAGGTCAGCCGCGGCGTCGAGTGCCGCGTGGAGCGCTATCCCGTCGGCATCGTCGCCTCCATCACGCCCTTCAACTTCCCCAACATGGTCCCGAACTGGACGCTGCCGAACGCGCTGGCGCTCGGCAACTGCATGATCCTCAAGCCCAGCGAGATGGTGCCGCTCTCCGCCGGCCGCCTCGCGGAGATCCTGCGCGAGGCCGGCCTTCCCGACGGCGTCTTCAACGTCGTGCACGGCGGGCAGGAGACGGTCGAGGCCATCTGCGACCACCCCGACATCGAAGGGATCAGCTTCGTCGGCTCCACCCGCGTGGCCAAGATCGTCTACCGCCGCGGCACCGCCAACCTCAAGCGCGTCCTGGCCCTCGGCGGCGCGAAGAACCACCTCATCGTCATGCCCGACGCCGAGCCGGAGATGACCTCGACCAACGTCGTGGCCTCGATGTCCGGCTGCGCCGGGCAGCGCTGCATGGCGGCGTCGGTGATGATGGCGGTCGGCAAGAGCGACCACATCATCGAGCGGATGGTCAACATCGTCCGCGGCATGGTTCCGGGCGTCCACATCGGACCGGTGATCTCGCGCGAGGCGAAGCAGCGCATCGAGGCCTACATCACCGAGGCGGAGAAGATGGGGGCGAAGGTGCTGGTGGATGGGCGCGGCACGACCGTGCCGGGACGCGAGAACGGCTACTACGTCGGCCCCACGCTGATCGACTACGTGACGCCCGACATGCGCATCGCGCAGGAGGAAGTCTTCGGGCCGGTGATGACCATCATCCGCGCCAACGACGTCGACGACGCGCTGGCGGTGCAGGGCCGCTCGCGCTACGGCAACGCCGCCAGCGTCTTCACCGAGAGCGGCGGCGTGGCGCGGTACGTCATGGAGAAGGCCAGCGCCGGCATGGTCGGCGTGAACGTCGGCGTCCCGGTGCCGCGCGAGCCGTTCGGCTTCGGCGGCTGGAACGAGTCGAAGTTCGGCGTGGGCGACATCACCGGCCGCGGCTCCATCGAGTTCTGGACCAAGTCGAAGAAGATGACCACCAAGTGGAACAAGGAGGCGGGAGTGAACTGGATGTCATGAGCGACTCCGCACCCGAGAACCTCAATCCCTACGACATCGCCCAGCAGCAGTTCGACCACGCCGCGCGCTACGTGGCCGGCCTCCCGGAAGGGATGCGCGTCTGGCTGCGCGGCTGCACGCGCCTGATCAAGGTCGAGTTCCCCGTGGTCATGGACGACGGCACGGTGCGCACCTTCGCCGGCTACCGCGCGCTGCACTCGCGCGTGCGCGGCCCCGGCAAGGGCGGCATCCGCTACCACCCCGACGTGAATGGCGACGAGGTGCGCGCGCTGGCGTCGTGGATGACCTGGAAGTGCGCGGTGGCCGACATCCCGTTCGGCGGCGCGAAGGGCGGCATCGTCTGCGATCCGAAGCAGCTGTCGAAGGACGAGTTGCGCAAGATCACGCGGCGCTTCGTCGTCGAGCTGGGCGACAGCATCGGCCCGCACACCGACATCCCCGCGCCCGACGTGAACACCACCGCCGAGACGATGGCCTGGATCTACGACACCTACGACATGATGCATTCCGGCAAGAACAACCTGCCGGTGGTCACCGGCAAGCCGGTCGGCATGGGCGGCTCCCTCGGACGCAACGAGGCGACGGCGCGCGGATGCCTCTTCGTCGCGCAGCGCGCCATCGCCAAGGGGGCGGTGCCGGGACTGACGTCGCTGAAAGGGGCGCGCGTGGCGATCCAGGGCTACGGCAACGCCGGCTCCATCGCCGCGCAGCTCTTCACCGACGCCGGCGCGACCGTGATCGCGGTGAGCGACTCCACCGGCGGCGTGATGTGCGGCGACGGCATCTCCTGCGACGCGGCCCTCGCGCACAAGCAGCAGAACGGCTCGGTGGTCGGCCTGGCCGGCACCACCAACATCTCCAACGAGGAGCTGCTGCAGGTCGAGTGTGACGTGCTCATCCCCGCCGCGTTCGAGAACCAGATCCGCGCCGACAACGTCGACGGCGTGAAGACGAAGCTCGTCGCCGAAGCCGCCAACGGCCCGACTACGCCGGCAGCGGACAAGGCGCTCTTCGCCCGCGGCATCCCGGTACTGCCCGACATCCTCACCAACTCCGGCGGCGTGACGGTGAGCTACTTCGAGTGGGTGCAGAACATCGAGAACGAGCACTGGAGCGAAGAGCACGTCAACGACCACCTGCGCCAGAAGATGGAAGCCGCCGCCGACGCCGTGCTCGACATGCAGCAGGAGATCGCCGAGCGCCACGACGCGAACGTCGACCTGCGGACCGCGGCATTCGCGCTGGCGATCAAGCGGGTGTCGACGCCGGCGCTCGTTCGCGGAATCTGGCCCTGAGGGTTGGGGACGGGATGACGGAATGTCAGGATGACGGGATGAGGGCGGCTTTTCGCCGCCCTACTGTTTTTTGACGTACTCGATATAGCCGTCCAGCACGGCACGTGTTTTTTCGATTCGTGACATGAGGTCGGTCCCGCCGAGGTAACCGACACCCGACGCGATCATCACCTGAGTCTCCAGTTCGTATAGCGATCCACGCGAGTGGCCGAGAAACAGGCGCCTCTCTCCCGGCGTCAATCGGCCTTCGCCTTCCGCGATGTTCGACGGGATTGAGACCGCACTCCTGCGCATTTGCGCGGTGAGCCCGAAGATCTCGCGCTTCGGGAAATTCTCAGTGGCACGATACGTCGCCTTACACAACTCCATCGCAGCCTGCCACGCAAGCAACTCTTTGTAACTCATGGATGGTCGGGGAGCGAACGTGGAGGAGTGTGGACCCGCGCCGAAATTCTACCTCGGTCTACCCCCCGTCATCCCGTCATCCCGTCTTCGAAGCTCACCACACCCTGCACGCCTTCTCGTTCACCATCGCCGACCCCGCCTTGCAGTTGAAGGCGCGGCCGAACTCCGGCAGGTCGGTGACGATGCCGTTGATGCGGTACTTGCCGGGGGAGTGCGGGTTGGTGATGGCATTCACGCGCTCGTTTTCGGGGCGCTCGCTTTCGCAGGCCCACTGCGCAAAGCCGATGAAGAAGCGCTGGTCTGGGGTCAGGCCGTCGACCGGCTGCAGGCGCTGGTTCATCGTCGCTTCCTTCCAGGCGATATAGGCCAGCAGCGTGCCGCCCAGGTCGGCCACGTCCTCGCCGGAGGTGAGCTTGGAGTTGATCTTGATGTCGTCGACGATGGTGTACTGCGCGTACTGGTCGCGCACGCACTGCACGCGCTGCTCGAAGGCCTTGGCGTCGTCGGGCGTCCACCAGTCCTTCAGATTTCCGTTGGCGTCGAACTGCCGCCCTTCATCGTCGAAGGCGTGCGTCAGCTCGTGGCCGATGGTCGAGCCGGTGTTGCCGTAGTTCGGCGCGTCGTCGAGCTTTGGGTCGTACAGCGGCGGCTGCAGCACGCCGGCGGGGAAGTTGATGTCGTTCATCTGCGGGTTGTAGTAGGCGTTGACCGTCGGCGGCGTCATTCCCCACTCTCCGCGGTCGACCGGCTTGCCGATCTTGGCCAGCTCGCGCTGCGACTCGAAGATCGTGGCGCGTGTGGCGTTGCCGAAGAAGTCGCCGCGCTGCACATCGAGCGCGGAGTAGTCGCGCCAGCGGTCGGGGTAGCCGACCTTGTTGGCCACCGCGTGCAGCTTCTCCATGGCCCGCGTCTTCGTCGCCGGCGTCATCCAGTCGAGCGTCTTGATCTCGTTCTCCATCGCCTTCTCGATCAGGCGGGTCATCTCCACGGTCTTCTGCTTGGTCTCCGCGGAGAACGTGCGACGGACGAACTCCTGCCCCAGCGCCTCGCCGAGGTCGCGGTCGACGTAGCGCACGCAGCGCTTCCAGCGCGGAGCGATCTGCTGCACGCCGCGCAGCGTCTTCGAATAGAAGCCGAAGTTCTCCATGACGAACGGCGTCGACAGGTACGCCGCGCGCGAGTGCACCGCGTTCCAGCGGAGGTAGGCCTTCCAGTCGGCGAGCGGCGTCGCCGTCAGTTGCTTTTCCACCACCTTGAAGAAGTTCGGCTCGGTGACGTTGATGGTCTTCACCGACGCGATGCCGTTGTCGGCCAGGTAACCCTTCCAGTCGAACGACGGCGTCAGCTTCTGCAGCGCCGCGGGCGACATCTTGTGGTAGAGGTTGTACGGGTCGCGGCGCTCCACGCGGGTCAGCGACGCCTTGGCCAGCGCGGTCTCCATCCGCAGCACGGTCGCGGCATCCTTCTTCGCCGTCGCCTTCGACTCGCCGATCAGCTCGAACATCTTCGCCACGTGCGCCAGATACTTGGCGCGGATGTCCTTCGACTTGTCGTCGGTCTTCGTGTAGTAGTCGCGGTCGGGCAGCCCGAGCCCGCCGGCCTGCGCGAAGGCGATCACCTGCGTGGCGTCGCCGAAGTCCTGGTCGGCGCCGAAGCCGAACAGCCATCCGCTGCTGTAGTTGCGCGGGTGCTCTTTGGCCAGGAACGCGGCGAGCGCACGGCGGCTCTTGATGGCGGCGATGTTGTCGAGCAGCGGCGTGAGCGGCGCGGCGCCGAGCTCCTCGACGTGCGTCTCGTCCATGCAGGCGTTGAAGTAGTCGCCGATCTTCTGCTGCACCGCGGTGCGGTCCGCCGCCGGCTTGCCCGACTCCTCGAGGATGCCCCAGAGGAAGCGCGCGTTCTCGTCGCCCAGCTTGCCGTAGACGCTCCACGACGCCTGGTCGGCCGGGATCGGGTTGTTGCGGATCCAGCCGCCGCAGGCGAACTGGTAGAAGTCGGTGCAGGGATCGGCGGTGCGGTCCATCGACGGGATGTCGAGGCTCGGCGTGTATGGCAGCGCGCTGAGCGGCCGATCGACCTTCCCCGCCTCGGGCTGCGGCGTCTCCTTCGGCGGCGGCGCCGGCTCCGGCTTGTCCGTCGCGGGCTTCGTCTGCGGCGCGGGGGCCGGGGCGGTCTGCGCGAACGCGGCTGCGGCGACGAAGAGAAGGAGGGCGGCGCTGAAGTGCTTCATGGCGCGAAGTGTATGAGCGCCCATGAAACGGCGCTGTTACAAAGTCGCCCGGCGGCGAGTGCGGGGCGGCCGGCCGCGTCCGGCCCAGAGGATCTCGACGTCGTAGGCCGCCAGGCTTGCCTTGGCGGTCATGAGCGGCAACCCTTCGGTCTGGCATTGGGCGACGAGAAGGCGGTCGAAGGGGTCTTTGTGATGCCGCGGCAGGTTGGCAACTTGCACGGCGTGCGGAAGATGGACCGGCAACACGGCCATGCTCATGATCCGCAGCCGCGACAGAAGGTAATCCTCGACGGGTTCGGGCAACTGCAACTTGCCGCCAGACGCCTTGATCGCGATTTCCCACGCGCTGGCCGCGGAGAAGACAACGACGTTCTCCGCAGCACTGATCAAATCGATCGCCGATGCCCGCAATCGCTCGGGCTCACCGACGCTCCAGAGCCAAACGTGCGTATCGACGAGAAACCGCATTACTCGAAGGTTTCGGGATCGACCGGATCGTCGAAGTCGGGGCTGATCCAGATCTTGCCGGCGTCCATACCAAGGACGCGTTTCTTGCGGGGAGGCTCGATCGGCACCAGGCGCGCCACCGGCTCGCCGTTGCGCGCGATGACCACTTCCTCCCCCGCCGCCACCTTCGCCAGCAGGCGGGACAGCTGCGTCTTTGCCTCGTGAATGTTCACCTGGGTCATGCGTCCACCTTAGCTAACCTGATTAGCTAAATCAACGCCCTCGAACACGCTTATAATCCTCCGCTTCCCGACACAGGAGGATCCATGGCCGATCTGTCGACGACGTTCACCGGCATCCGTTTCGAGAATCCCTTCATGCTCGCCTCGGCGCCGCCGACCGAGTCGGACGCCAACATCGTCCGCGCCTTCGAGGCCGGCTGGGGCGGCGTGGTCACCAAGACCATCGGCATGCACCCGGTGGTCAACGTGAAGGGTCCGAAGACGAAGTTCCTCCGCACCGACGCCGAGGCGCGGCTCTCGATGGCCAAGCGGCCGAACTCGACGCTGATGGCCTCGTGGAACTGGGAGCTGATCTCCGACAAGCCGATCGACTGGTGGATCGGGCGCCTGAAGAAGATCAAGCAGGCCTTCCCGAAAAACGTGCTGATCGCCTCGATCATGGCCGGCTCGGGCAACGACAAGGAGCTGCACAACTGGCAGACCCTGGCCAAGGCGTGCCAGGACGAAGGCGTTGACGGGCTCGAACTGAACTTCTCCTGCCCGCACATGGACCGCATCGACATGGGCTCCAACGTCGGCAAGGACAAGGTGCTCTGCTCGGTGGTGACGCAGGCGGTGAAGGAAGTGGCCACCGTGCCGGTGTGGGTGAAGCTGACGCCGGCGACGTCGAACATCGTGGTGGAGGCCGAGGCGTGCTTCCGCGGCGGCGCGGACGCGGTGGTGTCGTCGAACACCTGGCCGTCGCTGTCGCCGATCGACCCGCTCACGCTCGACTTCGAAGCGAGCGTGGAGGGCCTCACCTCGCCGGGCGGCCTCGGCGGACCGGCCATCCTGCCGCTGTCGATGGCCAAGATGGCGCAGATGACGAAGGCGTTCCCCGACAAGGAGTTCTCCGGCATCGGCGGCGTCTCGCTCTTCGACCACGCGCTGAACTACTTCCTCCTCGGATGCGGCACCGTGCAAGTCTGCACCGCGGCAATGCTCGACCACGCCATCGGCCCGAACGTGATCAAGAGCCTCCTCGGCGGGATGGCGGCCTTCCTCGACCGCAACGCCGAGCGCGGATGGAAGTCGCTCGACGACTTCCGCGGCCTGCGCCGCGACGCCATCGTCGCCCACTCGCAGATCAAGAGGCCGGAGCAGTTCGACTACCGCGGCGGCTACGAGGCGGAGGAGCACGAGGGGTACGCGCGGCCGGCGGAAGCGCAGACCGTTTCCTCCTGAGCGCCAGCTTCTACCGCGACATCGTCGGCGCCGCCGCGTGGGACGCTCTCCCGCCGGTGCTGCACGACATGCACGAGCGCGGAGGCACCGGCACGTTCGTCGTCGTCAGCAAACGTTTTGCGCGGCTGCTCTCGCTCCTCGGATACCTCCCCTCCGCCGGCACGGCGGCCATCACGCTGCGCATCGAGCGCGAGGGCGGCACGGAACGCTGGATCCGCAGCTTCAACGGCGAGATCTTCCCCAGCACCCAGCGCGCGGACCGCGGCGTGGTGGTGGAGCGGATCGGCATCAGCGAGGTCCGCTACAAGGTCATCGCGCGCGGCGTGACGCTGCACCATGAGGTGACGTCGGTGCGCGTCTTCGGCCTGACCATCCCGCCGTGGATGTGGCCGCGGATGGAGACGACCGAGCGCGCCGACGGGTCGCGGGTGCACGTGAAGATCGCGGTGGGAAAGTCGTTCGGGTACAGCGGATTCATCACCCCGCGCTGAGTGCATCATAGCGAGTGCTCTCCCGGCGCCTCCTCTGGTTCATCGCCGCCGCCGTCATGGTCCTCCTCGCGCTGTCGTGGTGGGGGCGGCGCTATCCGGCGCGCGTGACGATCATCAACGTCTCCGGCACCGCGCTGCGCGAGGTGGAGATCCGCTCCGGCGCGCAAACCGTCGCCGCCGGAACCATCGCCAACGGCCGCACGCGCACCGTCGCCCTCGAGCCGGGCGACTCCGTCGTCATCCACTTCGGCCGCACCACCTGGAGATCCGCCGAGGAGCTGACGCCGGCGCGATCGATGGTGGTGTACGTCGGGCCGGGAGGCCGCATCGAGGAACGCTCACGGCTCGGATCGCTCAACCGATAGAATTCGCCGTCATGAGAACGATCATCAAGAACGGCCGCATCGTCACCGCCGTCGACGACTACAACGCCGACATCCTCATCGAGGACGGACAGATCGCCATGATCGCCAAGGCGATCACCGCCGACGCCGACAAGATCGTCGACGCCAAAGGGCGCCTCGTGCTCCCCGGCGGCATCGACCCGCACACGCACATGGAGCTCCCCTTCGGCGGTACCTCGGCGTCCGACACGTTCGAGACCGGCACGCGCGCCGCGGCGCACGGCGGGACCACGACCATCATCGACTTCGCCGTGCAGTCCAAGGGGCAGTCGCTGCGCGAGGCGCTCGACACCTGGCATCGCAAGGCCGACGGGCAGACCGCGATCGACTACGGCTTCCATCTCATCTGCACCGACCTCCCCGACGACCGCCTGCCGGAGATGAAGTCGTGCATCGACGAGGGCGTCTCGAGCTTCAAGCTGTTCATGGCCTACCCCGGCGTCTTCCTGGTCGACGACGGGACGATCTTCAAGGCGATGCAGGTCGCCGGCGCCAACGGAGGCCTGATCTGCATGCACGCCGAGAACGGCGTGGTCATCGACGTCATCGTCAAGCAGGCGCTGGCCGCGGGGAAGACCGCGCCGAAGTACCACGCGCTGACGCGCCCGACCAAGGCGGAGGCGGAAGGGGTGCATCGCGCCATCGCGCTTGCCGAGATCGCCGACACGTCCGTCTACATCGTCCACCTCAGCAACAGCGACGCGCTCGAAGAGGTGACGCGCGCGCGCGACATCGGCGTCAACGCCTACGCCGAGACCTGCCCGCAGTACCTCTTCCTCGACTACAGCGTCTACGAGCAGCCGGGATTCGAGGGCGCCAAGTACGTGATGACACCGCCCATCCGCGAGAAATGGAACCAGGAGAAGCTGTGGCGCGGCCTGAAGTTCAACGACCTGCAGGTGGTCTCCACCGACCACTGCCCGTTCTGCTTCAAGGAGCAGAAGGAGCTCGGGCTGAACGACTTCTCCAAGATCCCCAACGGCGGCCCGGGCGTTGAGCACCGGATGAGCCTCATCTACAACGGCGGCGTGGCGCAGGGCCGCATCTCACTCAACCGCTTCGTGGAGATCACCTCGACCAACGCGGCGAAGATCTTCGGCCTCTTCCCCAAGAAGGGAACCATCGCCGTCGGCAGCGACGCCGACATCGTCATCTTCGACCCGAACGAGGAGATGACCATCAGCGCGAAGACGCACCACATGAACGTCGATTACTCGTGCTACGAAGGAATGACCGTGCGCGGAGTGACGAAGACCGTCTTCTCGCGCGGCGCCCTGATCATCGATGAAGGGAACTACGTTGGACACAAGGGACAGGGGAGCTTTTTGAAGAGGGGGCAGGCGTTTTCGCCGCGGTGAGCGGGGGAAGGAACGGGAATGTTGAATGTTGAATGTTGAATGTTGAATGTTGAATGTTGAAGGAGAAGATTAATTCAACATTCAACATTAAACATTCAACATTCCCGTCACCTCTTGTCCCCCCTGAACGTCCCTTTCTCCACATCAGCAACAAACCGCACCAACGCCCGAAAGTACGCCTCCTGGTCGTCATACATCTCCAGGTGGCTTCCCTTCGTGATCACCACGCGTGAGTTGGGGATCAGGCGGCCCATGCGGCGGATGTCGTCGGGGCTCATCGTTCCCTTGCCGCCGGCGATGAGCAGCGTGGGGACTTTGATCTTCGCCAGGTCGTCCCAGCGGCTCCAGTTCTTGAAGGTGCCGGTGATCACGAACTCGTTCGGACCCTGCATGGTGTTGTAGATCTGCGCGTTGAACTTCTTGAAGGCGCGATCCACCGGCTCCGGCCACGGCGCGATGCGGATGAGGTGCTCGGCGTAGACCTTGCCGAACATGATCTGCTGGTACTCGGGCGCCTCGAACTTCCCCTCAGCCGCGAATTTCGCCAGCGTGGCGCGGTCCTCGGCTGACAACTCCTGCAGCAGTTTCTGCGCGTACGCCTCGTACTCGGGAATGCCCGCCGTCATGTCGGAGATGATCAGCGCCTTCAGGTGGTCCTGGTGCTCGAGCGCGTACTCGATGCCGAGCATGCCGCCCCACGAGTGGCCGTAGAGGTAGAACTTCTCCAGGCCGAGCGTCTGGCGCACCTGCTCCACTTCGCCGCGGAAGCGGTCGATCGTCCAGAGCGCGACGTCGTCGGGCTTGTCGGAGTTCCCGGAGCCGAGCTGGTCGTAGTAGTAGACGCTGATGCCGTGCTGCGGGAGGAAGTCCTCGAAGCACTCCAGGTAGTCGTGCACGAATCCCGGCCCGCCGTGCAGCGTGAGCATCTTCGCCGGACCGCTGCCCACCTTGTCGGTCCAGACGTTGAACTTCCCGCCGTCGATGGGGATCATCCGCGAGCCGCCGGTTTTCACCTCGGCGCCCTCCGCGACGACGGCGATTGCGCACAGGACCACGAGCAGAGCTTGTCGCATGGTTTAAGCTTTTCACACATTTACGCTAGACGGGAGCGATCGGATCTATGCACGACCCAGTGGTCCAGCACGCAGACGGCCGTGTCGAGCTGCAGTCGACCGAAGGCATCAAGACCAGCCCTCTCTACAACGAGGATCTCGCTCCCGTTCCGGTCGCACAGCGCAACTGGACCACCTACAACTACGCCGCGCTCTGGATCTCCATGGCGCACTGCATCCCGACCTACATGCTCTCGTCGGGACTGATCGGCGCGGGGATGAACTGGTGGCAGGCGCTGATCACCATCCTCATCGGCAACACCATCGTCCTCGTCCCCATCCTCCTCAACTCGCACCCCGGGACCAAGTACGGGATCCCCTTCCCGGTCTTCGCCCGCGCGGCGTACGGGACGTTCGGCTCGAACCTGCCGGCCATCATGCGCGCCATCGTCGCCTGCGGCTGGTTCGGCATCCAGGCCTGGATCGGCGGGCAGGCGCTGCACGTGCTGTTCACGTCGATCCTCCCCTCGTGGCCGACGCTGATGGGCGCGGCGGTCGGCGGCCACACGCCGACCGAGTGGCTGTCCTTCCTCCTCTTCTGGGGGCTGAACATCTGGATCATCTATCGCGGCATGGACCTGCTGCGCAAAGTGGAGAACTGGGCCGCGCCGTTCGTGCTGGTGATGACCGCCTTCCTCCTGGCCTGGGCCATCTGGAAGGCGCACGGACTCGGCTACCTGGTGACGCAGACCGACAAGTTCGAGACCTGGGCGCAGTTCCGCGTCGTCTTCATCCCCTCGCTGACGGCGATGATCGGCTTCTGGGCCACGCTCTCCCTGAACATGCCCGACTTCACCCGCTTCGGGCGCAGCCAGCGCGAGCAGGTGGTGGGCCAGACCGTGGCGCTGCCGACGACGATGACGGTCTTCGCCGCGATGGGCGTGATCATCACCTCCGCCGCGGTGATCATCTATCCGCACATGCCGATGAGCGAGCTGTGGGACCCGGTCAAGCTGGTCGGACAGTTCAAGGCGCCGCTGGTAGTGGCGATCTCGATGTTCACGGTGGTGGTGGCGACGCTGTCGGTAAACATCGCGGCGAACGTGGTCTCGCCGGCGAACGACTTCGCCAACGCCTTCCCGAAATGGATCTCCTTCCGCACCGGCGGCCTGATCACCGGCATCCTCGGCATCCTGATGCAGCCGTGGCGGCTGCTGGCCGATCCGTCCGGCTACATCTTCGCCTGGCTGCTCGGCTACTCCGGCGGACTCGGCTCCATCGCCGGCGTGCTGATCGTCGACTACTGGCTCATTCGCAGGAAACAGCTGGTCCTCGGCGACCTCTATCGCAGCGAAGGCGTCTATACCTACTCCGGCGGCTGGAACTGGCGCGCTGTGGTGGCGACGCTCGCCGGCTGCGCCGTGGCGTGGATCGGCCTGATCGTGCCGCCGCTGCGCCCGCTGTACGACTACGCCTGGTTCGTCGGCTTCGGCGCGGCGGCCCTGGCGCACTGGGTGCTGATGAAAGCGCTGCCGCCGCGGTCCGTGGTCGTCGCGGAAGCCGTGGCGTGAGATGATTCCGCGCTCACGGTGAACATCCTTCGGAAGATCCTCGGATTTTTCTTCCCCCGCCTGCGGCAGGCCCCCCCGCCGCCCGCAGCGCCTCGGGTTCCAGCTCCTGTGGAGCCCCAGGTTGTGTCCGAGGAGCTCCAGGTTGTATCCGAGGAGCCCCAGGTTGTGTCCGACGAGCCCCAGGTTGTTTCCGAGGAGCCTCAGGTTGTATCCGACGAGTCCCAGGTTGGATCCGACGAGCCCCAGGTAGTTTCCGACGAGCCCCAGGTTGTTTCCGAGGAGCCCCAGGTTGTTTCCGAGGAGCCCCAGGTGGTGTCCGAGGTGTCCCAGGTTGTTTCCGAGAAGCCCCAGGTTGTGTCCGAGGAGCCTCAGGTTGTGTCCGAGGAGCCGCAGGTTGTTTCCGAGGAGCCCCAGGTTGTTTCCGAGGAGCCCCAGGTTGCTTCCGAGGAGCCTCAGGTTGTGTCCGAGGAGCCTCAGGTTGTGTCCGAGGAGTCCCAGGTTGTGTCCGAGGAACCGGCCGTAACGGCCGAGACAGCGGTGCCTCCCTCCGAGGAGCCACATGCACTCGATGCCGAAGAGCCGGTTGCGCCGCCCACCGTCATCGAAGTCGCCGACGTCGAGATGCCCGCGCCCCCGACCCCCTCCATCAATGAGATAATCCGCGAGCCCAAATCGGAGAAAAAGCAAATGTCGCGAATCGTCAAATGCGGTTTGATCCAGACCTCTCTCGCCTGCGATGTGAAGGAGTCCCTCGAGACCATTCGCGACGCGCAGACCGAGCGCACCCTCAAGTACATCGATCAGGCCGGGCAGGAAGGGGTGCAGATCATCTGCATGCAGGAGATCTTCACCGGCCCCTACTTCTGCGCCGAGCAGAACACCCGCTGGTACGACTCGGTCGAGCCGATCCCAGACGGCCCCACCACCCGCCTCATGCAGGAGTACGCCAAGAAGTACAGCATGGTCATCGTGGTGCCGATCTACGAGGAAGACGGGACCGGCGTCTACTACAACACCGCGGCGGTCATCGACGCCGACGGCACCTACCTCGGCAAGTACCGCAAGAACCACATCCCCCACACCGCCCCCGGCTTCTGGGAGAAGTTCTACTTCCGTCCCGGCAACCTCGGATACCCGGTGTTCAAGACCAAGTACGCCGACGTCGGCGTCTACATCTGCTACGACCGCCACTTCCCCGAGGGGGCGCGCGAGCTCGGGCTGGCGGGCGCGGAGATCGTCTTCAATCCATCGGCCACCGTGGCCGGTCTCTCCGAATACCTCTGGAAGCTCGAGCAGCCGGCGCACGCGGTGGCCAACGGCTACTTCGTCGGCGCTATCAACCGCGTCGGCTTCGAGGCGCCGTGGAACATCGGCGAGTTCTACGGGCAGAGCTACTTCTGCGACCCGCGCGGCCAGTTCCTGGCGCAGGCCAAACGCGACGAAGACGCGCTGGTCACCGCCGAGCTCGACCTCGACAAGATCCGCGAGGTGCGCCACACGTGGCAGTTCTACCGCGACCGCCGGCCGGAGACGTACGGGGGACTGGTTCGTCTGTAGCGGGCAGGCGGCAGCGAGCAGCGAGCAGGCACGCCGCCACGCTGTAGTTTTTCCTGCTCGCTGCTCGCTGTAACCTGCTCGCTGCATGCGCGACCACCTCAGACTCCTCGTCAACGGCCAAGAGCACCAAGTCCGCGGCGACGCCGCGATGATGACGCTCGCCAACTGGCTCCGCCGCGACGTCGCCGCCACCGGCACGAAGATCGTCTGCGAGGAAGGCGACTGCGGCGCGTGCACCGTGCTGCTGCGGCGCAACGGCGGCGACTTCCAGCCGGTCAACTCCTGCATCCTCCTGGTGGCGCAGCTCGACGGCACGAGCATCGTCACCGTCGAAGGGCTGGCGCAGGACGGCGCGCTCACGCCGCTGCAGCAGTCGATGGTGGTCTGCCACGGCGCGCAGTGCGGCTACTGCACGCCGGGCTTCGTGGTGGCGATGACCGCGCTGTTCGAAAAGTGCGATCGTGTCGATGAAAAGCAGGTCCGCGACGGGCTGACGGGCAATCTCTGCCGCTGCACCGGCTACGAGCCGATCATCAAGGCGGCGCTGGGCGTCGACGGCGCCGCGTCGCCGAGGATGCGCGAGCGCTACCCGCAAACGATCGACGAGGCCGGCGACCCGGTGCGCATCGGCAACTTCTTCGCGCCGGCGACGCTCGACGACGCCATTCGCTTCAAAGGAGAGAATCCCGGCTGCACCATCGTGCAGGGCGCCACCGACGTCGGCGTCTGGATGACCAAGCGCAACTTCGCCGCGCCGGCGATGCTGTCGCTGTCGAAGATCCCCGGTCTCGACGATCTCCGCGCGGACGGCGACGCGATCGTCGCCGGCGCCAACGTCACCCTCTCCGCCTTCGAGGCTTTCATCGAGCAGCGCATCCCCGAGCTGTTCGGCATCCTGAACATCTTCGGCTCGCCGCAGATCAAGAATGCCGGGACGCTGGCCGGCAACATCGCCAACGGCTCGCCGATCGGCGACACGCTGCCGTACCTCTTCGTGGCCGGCGCGGAGCTCGAGCTCAATGGCGGCACTCGCACCGTTCCCATCAACGACTTCTACCTCGGCTATCGCAAGCTCGACCTGAAGGCGGACGAGATCATCACCCGCGTGCGCGTGCCGGTGGTCAAGGACAAGCTGAAGCTGTACAAGGTCAGCCGCCGCAAGGACCTCGACATCTCCGCCTTCACCGCCGCCATTCGTCTGGCCACGATCAACGGGCACATCAACACCGCCACCATCGCCTACGGCGGCGTGGCGCCGACGGTGGTCCGCCTGCCGCGCACGGAGTCGTTCCTGGCCGGCAAGCCGGTGGCGCTCGCCACCTTCGAGGAAGCCGGGCGCATCGCGCGCGGCGAAGTCACGCCCATCTCCGATGTGCGTGGCTCCGCCGACTACCGCGCGCAGCTGGCGGAGAACATCCTGCCGAAGTTCTGGTACGACGCGTTCGCGGGCGCCGTCACTTCGGCGTGATCGTCGTGAAGCGCTGCGTGGCGTTGTCCGTGGTCGAGACGAAGGCGTAGATCCGCGCGTCGTCGCTGCTCGACTCCACTTCCACGCGCAGGTCGCGCCCGGCGATCCACCAGCCGATCACGCCGATGTCGCACTCCATGGCCACCGACGGCGCATTCGGAAAATGCTGGAAGCCGTAGATCTGCTGGTACAGCAGTTCGTCGGTCGCCATGTCGTAGATGCGCATGGTGCTCAGGGCGCCGTCGGGGATGTCGAGGCCGTAGACGCGGAGCGTGACGCGGAAGCCGTCGTCGACGCGGACGCCGAGGACCTGAATGCGCTGCTTGAACTCGCTCTCGCGGATGATGGGGATCTCGGTGAAGGCGCGGTCGTTGATGCCGTGGTTGGTGCTCTCCACCATCAGCTTCATGTGGACGCGGTCCGCCTGCTCGCTGGGGACGTAGATGAACGCCGGCAGCGGATTGGTGGTCAGCGGCCCGTTGATGGTGACGGCCTTGCGCGCCGGGAGCCGCTGGCAGTCGTCGCCGAGGCAGACCTCGCGGCGGGTGGCCGCCCCGTCGTTGAAGACGTAGAGGCGGGTGTCGTAGCGCGAGAAGCGCGCGCACATCGCGTACGACGGGGCAATGGAGAGCACCATCCGCTCGTATCCGGCCGGCGCGGCGGCGAATGCGGACGATGCGACAAGCACGAGGGCAACGAAGACCGAGACTCGTCTCATGTGACCTCCTTGATGGCGGGATGGTGCATGCACAAACCGTGCGCCAGCCGGCCGACGGCGCCGGCTACGGGTCCCTGGCCTCGAGCGGAAAGACACGCACGTATGGCGCGTTTATCGCGCCGCGGCGCGCTTGCGCGCGGCCGGCGGCGGCGCTTCGCCGCGGACGATCACCATCGCCGGATGGCGCAACGCCTCGATGTCCTGCAGCGGGTCGGCGCCGAGCAGGAGCAGATCGGCGCGTTTGCCGGCCTCGATGGTGCCGGCGTCATCGCCGAGAAACACCGCGGCGTCGCGCGTGGCCGCCGCCAGCGCCTCGAACGGCGTCAGCCCCGAGGCGACCAGTTCGTGCAGCTCGTCGATCAGCGATGAGCCGGCCGGCAGGAGATATCCGGCGTCGGTTCCGGCCAGCAGGCGTGCGCCGTGCGCGTGCAGCTCGCGCACGAAGGCGCGGCGGTTGTCGATGATCGGCTGCGAGAAATTCGACAGCACGGCGTAGACGTACAGCGTCGGGCAGTTCCACACGCCCGACCGCGCGCTCTGCTCCGCCAGCGCGGCATAGAGCGCGCGATTGACGGACTGCCATGCGCCGATGTCCATCGACGCGGCGTTCGGCACGAGCGACACGACGCGCTCGTAGCCGCTGAGATGCTCGATGGAGTCCTGCGACTCCATGGCGTGCGCGAGATCGATCTGCACCGCCACGTGGCCGGCGATCGGCGCGCCGCGCGCGCGTGCGGCGCTGACGATGGCGTCGTAGACGTTGCGCGGAAGGTTCTCGTACAGCTTGACGAAGCGGCACCCGCGCGCGAGTTGCGCGGCCACGCGCGCGTCGGCCTCCGCGGCGTTGTTGATCACCGTGGAGAAGAACGGATTCCGCGGATTGGGGCCGTTGAAGAGCAGCGTGGAGGTGACGATCCGCGGCCCGCGCAACTCGCCGAGGCCGATGCGGCGCGCGACGTCGAGCACGCTGTCGAGTCCCGCCAGGTCGCGCACGGTGGTTACGCCGGCCGCGAGGTAGGCCGGGAGATCGACTTCGCGGATGTGCACGTGCGAGTCGACCAGCCCGGGAGCGAGCCAGAGTCCCTCTCCATTGATGATGCGGGCGCCGGCGGGAACTGGCGTCGAATCCGCCGGGCCGATGCTTTCGATGCGCTCGCCGCGAACGATGACCGTCTGGTAGAGGTCGATCCGCTCGTCGCGCATCGAGACGACGGCGACGTTCCGGATGACCAGCGTCTCCGCGCTGGCGGTGAACGTGGCGAAGGCCACCGCCAGGGAGAGCAGCGCGCGCATGGCCCGATGGTGACACGGGCGAACGAGGAGGGAGCTCAACAGTTTGGCAACAGCGCCGTATACTCGTCCTCCCATGGCCTCCGTCGGCAAGAACATCCCGCACGACTCCGCGCGCGGCCATGTCACCGGCGAGTCGGTCTACATCGACGACGTGGCGCCGCTGCGCGGAGAACTGATCGTCGATTTCGTCTGGTCGCCCGTGGCGCACGGGCGCATCCGCTCGCTCGACCTGGAGAAGGCGCGCGCGGTGCCAGGCGTGGTGGCGCTCTTCACCTATCGCGACCTCCACCACAATCTCTTCGGCCCGATCATCCAGGACGAGATCCTGCTGGCCGAGGATGAGGTGACGTTCATCGGGCAGCCGATCGTGGTCATCGGCGCGGAGACGCGCGAGGCGATCCGCGCGGCGAAGCAGGCGGTCGTTCTCGACATCGAGCGGCTGGACCCGATCTTCACCATCGACGAAGCCAAAGCGCGCCAGTCGTTCATCGGTACGAAACGTACGATTCG